>Ga0187827_10000089_pt1 | contig 137987 bp, 92 predicted proteins | sample ETNtaG_39_FD_167969 | JGI IMG/M metagenome (GOLD analysis project Ga0187827, IMG submission 167969) | Marine microbial and viral communities from oxygen minimum zone, Eastern Pacific Ocean - ETNP2014_SV_150_PacBio MetaG (Illumina Assembly) | ecosystem: Environmental > Aquatic > Marine >... | reverse complement strand
CATCGCCATTGTCTAGTCCTTGAGTAATGATTCGGCCACCAGATGAGCATGCTTGTAGAGTAGGTGCAGATACACTTGTTAGCATGGTGTTTGGAGATGCACTTCCATTAGCACCATCAGCGCCATTGCATACATATTCGGTGTAATCAATTTCATTTGAATCAAGTGCGCCATTTCCATTATCATCTACACCAACCTCAATCTTGAGGCCGCCATCGGCACAATTTGAGCCAGCACTTTCGAGGGTAGTAACTGCTAGAGCGGGCATCCCATCGATTCCATCCATGCCATCTTCGCCAACGTCTCCTTTGTCGCCATCAGTACCATTTGTACCATTAGCACCGTTTGTACCATCAGCACCGGTAGACCCATGGGCGCCATCAGCACCATCAGTTCCGTTCACACCAGCAGGCCCTTGGGCGCCATCAGCACCATCTGTTCCATTGACACCATCAGCGCCATCAGCACCATCAACGCCTACGGGGCCTTGTGCTCCATCAGTGCCGTTATTTCCAGCAGGACCAGCAGGACCAGTAAGGTCAACAAATGCCCAACCAGTACTCGTACAGGTTTGGAAACCCGCATCTGCTTGAACATAGTACAATCTTCCCTTAGTATCAGAATTGCAGTTTGGTAAATCATCGCCAGAGTCTACATAATAGACATCCCATTCATCACTTATCTCGTTATTGTCATCGCCATCATCTGGTGAATCATCGCTTGTCGCATCATTTTTCATCATAGCATATCCACCCATTGCTACTAACATTAGCAGAACGAGCAGGCCGGCAATTACTTCCTTACGCATAATTTTCGATAATCACTCGTGTTATTCACGATTTCGCAAATACCCTCTCAGATTTCAGCGCCAATCAAGGTGCTTCAGCAAGTGCCAGGAATCGGCCAAGCTCTCGCAGAGCGAATCCACAAGCGTCCGAACCAATGTTCCCGGGAAAAACGTGTTAAAATCCCGGCACGAGCACTAAAAAGCCACAAAATTGCTAGTTTTTCACTCAAACTCTTTCACGATAAGATGCTAGTAAACCTGTCATTATTACGCCTGCAATTGCACCGAATAATCTCCCCTGTTCACGAGCCCCGGATCCTGCTAATTCTTCAAATGAAAGGGCCATGGCAACGGTGAAGGGAACAATGAAAACAAGGAAGCGAATTGTCCACTTTTTGACTGTGGGTCTCTTCCCCATAGGACGCAAAGTGATTGAGCCTGCTTTACCAAGAATCTGCCAATCTAGAGCATATGCAACCTTGTCTAGACGTTCAGAAACCATTGGCCTGATTACGGCTCGGCTACGAGATTTCTTCCCTTTACCGGTGATTAATCTAATACGTCCCACCAGTGGCCGATTTTCAATCACTAGGTCAAGAGCCCGTCGTGCCCCTGCAAGATCCAAATCATGCAAATCCAATGTGAGAGTACCCCTTTCTGACCGAATATGTGTAGATGTGCGCCAAGGACTTTGGCCAGCCCATGAAAGAGAAGCCGCATGCGCTTCAATGGGAGAAAGAATCTCACGTAATTCGGCAACAGAATCTACCTTTTCCCTACGTTTATCATAGCGACGACGCATTTCGATTAAACGCCAACCACCATAGAGTAGAGTGAGGCTCGAAACGGAGCCACCACATAACCCACCAACTTTGAGGCTCTGGGAGGGATTACCCTCCAAGCCAGTATAAAAAAAGATGAGCATCGTGGACATTGTGGTGGTCATGATACCCATGACGAGGCTGATTCCAAACAAATCTCGGAAACTAACCTCAACCATATCGGCCGCTAATACCACTGCATGAAAGCAATTGCGGCTATCTTGGGAATACAATCTTGTTTCTAAGTGATAAACAAAATCACCAACTTCTGAATTAGTCAAGATTTGACCGTTTCTAACTGCTTGATTGTATTTCTACATGTGGAGTCCAAAACATGATGGCAGATGTATTACTCGCCAACTTGATGAACGGGAGAAATGGGTTACCCGACCGTTTCCGAGAGATTCGAATTGCAAATTGGGTGATGGGGCTTTCTCTCGGCTATCTACTCGCGGCATTCCTAGTTCCCGCCTTACTACCCACTGACACTATCCCTGAATTATCTGGACGAGCCAATGCTTTCGACTATATGTCAAAAAACTCTTCTTGGGGGGATTGGGGAAATGAACCGCATTCAGAAGGAGGTTCAATGGGTCATGACCAAGCAGAGCATGGTGGTAAATTCGCATGGTCTGAACTTGATTTGTTTAGTGCATTAGTGTATGGTTTTGGTGACCTTAACTGTCATCAAAAACATGAGAGGTCGTGGGAAATCAATAGCAATCAAATGCCATTTTGCACTAGAGATGTGGGCATTTTTGCTGGCATTTTTATTGGCGGTTTGATTTTTCGGTGGCGCGGCTTGAATCGATGGACTGTAAGGGATTCTATCATCTCGATTCTACCTGATGAAAAGGTAGAGCCAATCTATTTCACAGATCGCAGATTTTTGCTCGCATTTGGGGGAATAGCGTTGCTCTTATTGCCAACTGCTCTAGATGGAGGACTACAAGCAATCACCGAATATGAATCGACAAATCTGAAGAGACTCTTGACTGGAACACCTATGGGAATTGGAATTGGATTACTTTTCAGCGCAATATTTGCAGCAAATCCAAAACCATTTGATTTTGATGCGGAGAAAGTAAAACTTCCCGCTAATGCACGCCTCGTTCCGACTCTAGAGAGTGGCATTGACAGTGAAACTAGTACGTCTGAAGAAGAGTGATGAATGACTTTAGAAACTCCGAAAGTCTAGGCACTGAGTCTTGGCAAACTATCACTTCTTAGCGACAGTTTATCCACCCCGGCGACTGTCATGGGTTAGAGGCGGGGCTATGTATCTCATCACCGTAGAAGGGGGCGATGGAAGTGGCAAGGGCATTGCTACCAAGATACTTGAAGAAATTCTCATCGAAGATTTCCCCAACTTTTCAATCTGGGTAACTAGTGAGCCTCGACGTGACCATCCACTAGGCCAACTTGCTGTAGAGTCAGTTAGGACCGGGGATGCCGGACCAGTCAAAGAAGCGAGCCTCTTTGCAGCAGACCGGCTTGATCACTCTCACGCTTGGATAATACCTAGATTGAAGAAAGGGATGATTGTACTCTCAGAACGAAATGTGCACTCATCACTTGTTTACCAAGGAATTGTAGGCGACATCGGATTAGAAGATATTGCTAAACTGAATAGTGCGGCCTGCATCCCCGACCTCTGTATCTGGGTAGATTGTGACCCTGAGTTAGCATTGCGAAGAATTACCCTTGGAACTCTACGCGAAGCAGCCTTGGACAAACAAGAGTACTTTGAAACTGATGAATTACAAGTCAAAATCAGAGCAGGATACGCAACACTCCTTGGAGGTGAAGTCCCCGTGCCTGAACCATTCAACAATGGGGCAATAGTTGGACCTATTCTGAATGAGGGAACTAAAAAGGATTTACGCAATAAAATACAGAAAGAAGTTCGCAAATTTCTTCATCAACAACGTACCCCGCTGAACATCTCCCCAGAAGAAGTAGAATGTCTGATGTTAGAGAAAGCGATGCACGGTGAAAGAGGGCAGCAAACGCTTGATGTTCTAGAACAAGCCCCAAAAAGAAGTGGGAAAGATTGGCTTAATGAAAAGCAACCTTGGAAGGTAATGAAAGAAGCATATTCATCACATCATAAAGCAATCAACTGCATAGAAGACGAAAGAAAAATGAATGTGTCGGAAAATCCACTTAATCGTACTCTTCTCTCAGTAGTTGGAACTCTATCTCTTCTCCCTAGTGCAAACGTCAAAACCCTCTTGAAATGGATGGGGCCTGTACGAAAAGCGAGCGAAAGAAGAATTTACGAAAGACTGAAATTTCTCGATGAGCGCTCGGGTTGGGTGCGCACCCACAAACCGTTGAAAGGGGGGGAATCCACCCGCTACGAATTACGCGCTGATTGGCAAGCATTCGGCCGACTTGGCATGGTAATATGGCCACTGAAAGATGAACTCTCTGAATGGGCTACAGAAAATCCTAATGGACGTTGGAGAAACGCACTTTCCGCAGTTGTCGGGAAATCCCCAAATGATGAAATGAAGGCAAAATTAGATGCTTGCATGGCTAGACTAGGTGTGATTGGCTCTGGCATGGCTGATGTAGCATCACCCACATCCGTCATTGAATTCCGCAACTGGTGGAGAGATGGCCCTAGTGCTTGACAGCGTCCTTGTCAAGTCATTTACTAAGAGAAATCATTGTTGATCATCGAATTGGTTCTTGGCTAGCATCAACAGAGCCATGCCTAGAAGAATCAATAGTGGCCCGAAAAAGATGCCGCCACGGCTGAATAGTCCGAGTCCACATATCCATTGCGTGCGGCGATATTTGTTATGACGGCGAGCCTCGATTCCACCCGCCACTCCAATGGCCGCAGAAATTAGGGTGATGAATGCGATCGCAGTTGACAACTGAACTGCTTCAGCTAGATTACTCGGCTTTCGCAAATCCAAAGAATCTACACCTTCACCCTCAACTAGTGTCAGAGTCAAATCAGGAATTTCACCGGGATAGAGAATGCGTTCAATAGTCACATAACCATCCATCTCAACTCTCAATAACATCGCCTCTCTTGAAACTTCAGATATGGTGAATCTACCCTCCGAATTGGTTTCAGTACGGCCTTCGGAATGATCGTCTGATACGCGAATTAGTTCCACATCAACGCCATCTAGGCCATCTCCACCTGTACTGTTTTCTGTATCCAATTCACTAAGCACCAACCCGTGAACTTCAGCATCATCGTTACTTAAGAACACAGAACTTGAAACTAAGTCTCTTGGATCTGAACTAATCAATAGTAGGCCGCTTGCGGCTCCAATGACACTACCAATAATAATCAGAAGGACTGCAAGATTCAACACCCATTCATCCTCAGAGCGTTCGCGCAGTACCGCTGGAAGTCTGAGCACTGCTGGGTCGCCACCTTCTTCCACTGCCTTCATGGCGGCGCGGCGGCGGCGTTCCTTTGTACGCTTCATTCTCCTGCGGCGCCTAGCAATTCTATCGGAAAGTGTGGTTGAATCCTCATCAGCATCGAACTCCAGTTCGATTTCTTCATCCTTTTCGACGATGCCACCCTCAACGAGTTCATCACGGACACGTGAACGGAGCGATTTCAGTCGCGAATCACGGTCGTCAGCGTCACTCATTCTTCTTCCCCGCGAGATATCGTGGCTACGGGGGGATTGTCAACCCCTCGGCTCCCAGTTAGTAAATCGAAGCCGTTTCCCCACAATATGAAAGTAGCCGAAGCAAAAAGCATACTGATTAGAACAACAAGGATTGATTCAAATAATTCTTCTCCACCTTCTAGGCCATTATTCACCTCATTTGGTGAGCCAGAATCTGAATCATTCCCCACGTTCGTAACAGGTAACCAAGTGACCTGATGCATTATTGGCCATCTCTTTCCCGTCAACCAGAAAGTTTCGCTTTCCGAATCATAGGCAATACCATTCAACACTCCCCCAGTAAGAGGTTCAGGGAAGGTTAGTGCAGCATCTATCGTCCCAATCACCTCACCCGAACTCAAATTGATGATGAAAATCCACTCCCAATGCCACACATTGGCAAAGACATAATCCCCAACACATTCCAACTCGTTCAACTCTTCCAAAGGAGAACCATTGTATGTTACTGCAACCGTATCTACAATGGAAAAATTATCGAGGTTTCGTATCGTCAAGTTAGAACTACCATCACTCATCACGAAATTGGTACTGTTAGAGCAGAGTCCCCAACCTTCCCCCGCATAGGTGAAATTGCCAGTTTCGGTAAAAGTTTCGAGGTCATAGATATGCGCCACCCCACTATTCCAGGTGAGTTGAACAAGTGTACCATCGTGTAGTGCCAAACCCTCGCCGAATTCACTATTGTTGAGGGCTATCGAACGAACAACCTCGCCCGTCGTGATATCCACCTCTCTCAGAGTTGATTCATTGTATAGGCCGGTGCTCTCGTAAAGGCTGCCATTGTATATCAGGAGGCCTTGTGTGAATGCTTCATCATCGTGAGAAATAGTTTGTATTATATCCACTTCAAAGTGGTTGATTTTAGACGATTCTGAGCTGATAATTGGACTCAAATAGGAGCCAATGAATGCAGCCATTACCAATGTGGTAATGAGAATATAGGGGGAAGAAGTCCTCGTCACCATGCAACTCACCTGCCTTAGCGCGTATGAACCATGCTCCATGCGCTATTAAATAGAACCTGAGCCAAGCATGACATAAGATAGCGTAGCTATGCTCATGGTGTATTATAATGCAAGTTCGAACATCGCTGTTCCTGACGATTCTGATGGTGGCGGCAACACTGGTGCCAGCACTGGCGCCACAAGTTGTCGCTGAAGCTGAAAACAACGCTCCGATTGAGGGGATTTTTGGTGATGTCGCTGATTTCGATATCGCAATACATGGCAAACCATACATCACAATCGAAGGAGAACCAATCTATTCGGCAACTCGGTTACACAAAATGGCGTGGGCTGATGCAGGCTACCCCAATCTGGTGATGCCTTTTGCCCATAATAGCAATGGTAAGTCTACCAGTAAATCTTGTACTCCAATGACTGAAGGGCAGAGCACCACGGTAACCGTAACTGGCGGGAATACGATTGCAGTTGATGTCGAGAAAAGTATCGCTACTGCTGCTTTCCTAGTAGAATCAAGCGCCGCTGTGTCAAGTTCTGTTTTGAATAATCTCGCTTCAGCCTGGAGTTCATCTATCTACCCTACCAACACACAATATTTCGGCGCCGAGCCAGATCAAGACAATAACTGCCAAGTTCAAATCGTCATTTACGCTATTGATGGCCCCGCTAATATTGGTGGCTACTTCATGCCAGGTGCCGCAAGTTCTAGAGAAGTACTCTTTGTTGATGTTGATGACCTCAGTTGGGGCAATACAATTCTCGCTCATGAATTCCAGCATTTATTACACAATTCCCGTGACCCATTGGAATATATCTGGATAGATGAGGGAAATGCAGATATGGCTGCTTACCTCAATTTTGGCGCCACCAACACAATTATTGGACATGCAAACCAGTGGGCACAGAATCCTGAGACCTCTGTCCGCTGGTGGAATCAATCATTGGCTGACTACGGTGCAGGATTCCTATTCATGCTCTTCCTATCATCAAAGCTTGGAGGTGGAGCAGCAATTCAGAGTCTTGTCGCAGATACAGCCACCGGTGGGGCTGGGATTGTCAATTTAGCCAACAATCCAATTCCCGGGTCGCCGGGCAACATAGGCAGCACTATGCCGGATATCTTTGCAAATTTCACAGTGGCTACTCTACTCGATGCTTCGCAAAACCCTTTCGGACTCGACAATATTGACATGTTTCAGAATTGTGGGAGTTCACAATTCTGCAAGATGCAAATCACTGATGCCAATAGCAACTGGGGGAGTATTTGGCAACGACAGGGCGATGAACTTCATGGTTGGGGGGTCAGGGCGTACAAGTTCACAGGGGGGACTGGCTCACCACTGAATGTAATGGTTCAAGCTTCAGAAATTGGCTTTGCCGGAAGACTCGTCTATCGAAATATTGCCACAGGAACTTGGACCTCTGAACCTCTAATTTTCAATGGGGGCATGGCGACTGGCCTTGTGACCGGTTTTGGTAATGTCTCTGATGAGGTCTACGTCTTGACATGGTATGAGAGCATAGTTGACGACTGTGACTATGCAATGGCAAACTGTGGTTGGCCTGGTGGTTCTGGGGGTGTCTATCCTACAGCTACTGTTGACATCTATGCCACCCTCATCTCGCAACCCGCCACTATTCGGCAGGAGGGAATGAGAATGCATGACCGCGATAATAACACCATGGATGACACCATGGAATGGATATTGGAAATCAATTCAACTGCTTTCTGGGAATCACTTGACATCAAAGTAGAGGCCTTCCACAACAATACATTGTATGATGAAATCACAATACCTATTGGAGTAGGCCAAGGAACACCCGCCAACCGTTCAGTTTGGTTTACGCCCCCATGGGATGGAGATTGGCAATTGTATGCAGTTCTGTTTGATCAAATAGGTGATCCAGTAAACAATGCCGCAGTATTGACATTGCCGACAACCACTGCAAATATGGCACCCGTATCTACCGGTGGCCTCTCTTCAAACACTTCACAGACTTGGCTACCAATACAGTTTATTGGTGCTGGTTATGACATATGGGGATTTTCATCTGACAACTATAGTTACTCTCACAATGCTTCACCTACTGCTTACACTTGGGACTTCGGGGATGGTGTACAATCATGGCTCAGAACGCCATCTCGAGCGTACACCCAAGTTGGTGACTTCAACGCCACCCTAAGGGTAACAGACATTGGTGGAATGAATAGCGCAGAACAGGGGTGGGCAATCAACATCACAGATTCAATACCACCATCCGTCAAAATTTCAGTAGGGGGGCAAGAAGTACATGGTGGAATGGCTCTCCTAACTACACAAAAAGTCATGTTTGAGGCACACATGACTGAAGATAACGTCCCAGACCAATATCTCGACTTTCAATGGGACTGGGGAGATGGAACGACAGAAGGAGGGATTGGTTACCTTGAGGCAGACCACGCGTGGGAAAATGGTACTGCCAACGGTACCTTTTACACCCTGACACTTACAGTTAGTGACGGAACCTTCATCACAAACCAGACACTTACCATAATCATCCTGAATAGAGTGCCACGCCAGATATACGATCTACCAATAGAAGTCGATACTTTGACCCCACTACCACTTCCAACTGTATTCACAGATGACGATGGAACCATCGTTTCTTGGCAATGGTATTTCGATGAAGCCGTCAACCTAGATGGTGGTACTGTCACCAAGATGAGCACTTTTGACATGCTCACTTCGGTCGATAAAAATCCCACCCCAGCATGGCTGAACTCTGGTTTGAAGAATGTGACGATTATTGCTACCGACAATGCTGGTAACAGCACAATGGCAACCCTACATATAACGGTGAATAATCAACGTCCTGTGGCACTCTTCGACAGGCCTGATGATGGAGGAGATACTGAAACCTCCTACTTGTTCCAAAGTCATTCTTGGGATCCGGATGGAGGAAACGGAAACCTGACGACTATTTGGACAATTTCCGAGGGCAACACTACTATCACGAACCAGACTTCAATTGTCTATATCTTCTCTAGCCCTGGCACCCACACAGTAGAACTTGTAGTCATTGATGAGAGAGGGCTTGCGTCTCTACCCAAGGCTTACATCATTGTAATCAGCAACCCATTGCCGATTCCTAAGATGACCGTTTACGAGGCGCGTGATGCAACAACAGGAGACCCGATTGATGCCCCAAGCGAAGATGACAGCCAATTCAACTGGCGTCATACATTCACCGATTCTGGAGGTATCTTTGTTGCACCGGGTGCATGGCTCAGATTCAATTCATCCGGTAGCCGAGATGGTGATTCTCAGTTTGAGGGGATGGATGTGCCATTGGATGAAAGCCATCCTAACTGGAATGGAATAGTCGAATACACATGGGACTTCGGGGATGGCTCACCACTAATCAACGAACCAAATGTCTGGCATTCCTACATCACACCAGGGATTTACACCATCACACTCTCGATTCGCGACGGTTATGGGACTGGTGATGTGAACCAATCCACTCGCACGGTGTATGTGGCCAGTGTTCCAGAAATAGTGACCAGTGCTCCTTTTGACGATGCAGTATACGCAGATGGAGAATACCTCTTGACAGGTTTAGCTATTGACCACGATGGCACCCTGGGATTTAGTGCATGGTGGGACGATAACGTCTTTTTCGATAGCGATGGAAATGGAATAAAAGACGATGACCACGATATTGCAGAGTCAATTGTTGGGCCGTTAGCCTTGATTTATAGTTGGGACTTGGATGACCGTGTGGATTCCGATGATGATGGTGATAGCACCAACGATTGGCTTGATGAAGGTGAGAGCAAATACGTCGTGGCTAATTGGAGTGAATCCGGTGAAATCTTTATCGCTCTGAAAGTCTGTAATGGAGTTGGAGTCTGTACCGAGAAGGGTTATCCTGTCCGAATCAGAGACCCTTCAGAACAAGATGATACCCTAGCAGACTTCAGTATTGATTCGCTGTTGCCAAAGGCAGAAAGTAGTGGAATACTACTTGGTGCACTTTTGGTCATTCTTCTAATCCTTGGTTGGTTGGTTATGCGACAGCCCACAGAAGTAGAAGCGGAAGCGGGAAGTGAAGCCGAAAATTACGATGTCTCATCAGTGGTTACAGAAGGCGGGGTTCTCGGCATGGACCATCATGCGCCGCCGCCGAAACCGAAACATCTCACGACCATTGATAGACGTAGTGACGATTCGGGTTATGTGCGGCCTGTGACTTCGCGACGGCGCAGGTGACACTGGGAATGAGTCGAGCGGGCCGAAATTCTAGGCAGAACACCCTCTCTTTGATGGTGTGTCTATTACTGCTTTCACCAATTGCAATCGCCTTACCAGAAGCACTTACTACAGGCATTGCTGGTGCTGCATCAAACTGTAGTTATGATTCTCAAAATGCAGCCGATTGGCATCAGGAGATCAGTAGTTTCAATCTTAGTGGCAGTTCAAATGATGAGTATTATGCCTTTGATGGAGAAAATGGTGACGGAATGGGTGATTCAATGGATGAACCATTTTGGAGTATTGGAATGGGTGACAACATCTACAACTCTAGCGAGTTAGATGCACTTAGAAGTGACTTTCACGCCTCCTTTGAAATGAAAAATGATACCGCTTCCGGACTAAGGTTGAATCTCACAACAGGTTATCGTTACACATTTTGTTTTGTCACTCACTCGGAAAATAGTAGTGAATATCTAGAAGCACCCATGGTCGATTTCTATCTTATTCAGGAGTATGACTGGAGCTATTACCGCAGTGACTACGAAATGCGCATCTGGGAAGAAAGAGACATGCTAAACATGATACCTCCTGAATGGAGAGACCTCACTGCTTGGATGCCATACCGTGATGTACACGCTTACGAAGGAGAAAGATCAATGGATTTCGCCGTAAGTCTTGATCACGACGAAACTTCTGGAGCATTTTTTGGCTTAGCAGAGGAAAAAACGGAATGGATGTACTTGATTGTGGATGGTTGGGACAACATGAGGGATTCTGATACTCCCGCGCCACATCGGAATTTCACAATCGATATCACCATCATGACCGAGGAGCGTATATCACTCCCTAACTACACCGTTTCACTCGTTTGTTGCGGGCTATTTTCACTATTGGTAGCAGCACCAGTGATACTTCATTCTCGCTTCCAGAGCGCGGGAGTAGATTCTAGCGGAGCACAGGGTGTAGACATGATGCCAATGCTTGAAACAGAGGCAACTAAAGGAGCACCACCTCCCACTTGAACTTGCATAGTGTTTGGAAGTCTTCGCTACGCCTGAAACAAAGAAGAAAATGGCTTGAATCTTCAGGCAAGGTGGCCGAGCATTTTCCATGCAATGCGCAAGTCTTGAATATTTATTAACCCCTTATCTGCTAGACTGAAGCCCTTTTTGAGGGTCGTGAATACTAGAGATTGGTTGAGTAGCGGTGCGTGCATACGGGTCCAATCACCACCAATTCCCAAGCCCATAAGAGCGTACTTGTGTTCGCCTGCCTTCAATTTCCATGCAGCCTCAAAAATACTCAATGCGTCATTATGATTGTGCGTTTGATAACATAGTTTGATGATGTCACCCATTTCATCACTAGACTCTACCAAATCAATCATTTCCTCAGTTGTAACAGTAGACTCGATGTTATGTACAGATGCGACAATCGTTGCACTTGATTCTCTAGCAGCGGCAAAAAGTTTCTTCCGTTTTTTTGGTGTAATGGAAAACTCAAGATCTATCCAAGAAGCCCCACTAGCGATAGCTTGCTCGAGAATTGAGAGTCTTGCATCTTCATCACCTGGGAACAAACCACCTTCATTGCGGTTGCGGCAGGTGAAAAGAACTGGCATTTCAATCCCCTTCTTCAGTTGCTCAATTGACTCCGACACATTGACTGAATCAAGTGGGCGGGGGACGAATTCAACGGACGTTACATCAATGCCATCTGCATTTTGGGCTGTAACTTCAACAGGCTCGACATACATATTATCGAATCGGACTTCGATTAGATCAGCTCCTTCTGCAGTAGCCAGTTCGGCCTGCTTCAGGACCTCTTCGACATTGTTCCCCTCAAGCGTGATGCATATCTGAGGGAGAGTCATCGATGGCGACCACCGGCGACCCCTGTTTAACGATAGTGCATTCAGAACAACTTTGAACTCTGACTTATAGTATACTGTTCTGGTGTAAAATATGGCTATTTTTAACGCAGAAAAAGGGTGCGGAAAAGGGCACTTTGGGGGAATTTTGAAGGTGGGGTTTATGTACCTAAGGGCGGCGGGTTTATTATACACAGGGGGTATCTATGATACCCCCTGGGCGGGAAGTGATTTTTTCCTATGGCTGGCGAATACGATGAAGGTACAATTCAAGTTCTAGAAGGACTTGAAGCGGTCCGACAAGTTCCCGGAATGTATCTTGGCGAAACCGACAATGGTGAAGCTCTTCATCGCTGTATCTGGGAGGTTGTTGACAACGCTGTTGATGAACACCTAGCAGGACATAATGACAAAATCGAAGTGACTACTCATGCAGATGGTTCCGTTTCAGTGCGAGACCACGGAAGAGGGATTCCTGTGGGTGTACATCCTGACAAAGGAATCAGCACTGCAACCGTTGTGATGACCAGTCTACACGCTGGCGGCAAGTTCGATAATGAGGCATACAAAGTATCAGGAGGATTGCATGGTGTCGGCGTCTCCGCCGTCAATGCAGTTTCAGAATGGTTGATTATGACAATCTACCGCGATGGGAAGATTTGGGAACAGGAATTCCACGCTGGAATCCCCCAGTATGACATCAGAGCAATTGGTGATAATTCTGAAAATGAGAACGGGACTATTATTCACTTTATGCCAGATTTGCAATTCTTCTCCAATATCGTCGAATTCGACAACGAAACTATGAGCGAACGATTGCGCGAGACTGCTTTCCTAAATGGTGGATTAGAAATTGTTGTTTTAGATGAGAGAACGAATGAGGGGCCAGTGCGCCACAAATACGATGGGGGGATTGCAGAATTTGCTCGCCATTTGGGTGAAAGAGCCAATAGCATCCACCCAGAAGTCATCCATTTGTTAGGTTCACGAGAAGATAGTGATGGCCGAATTGTGGAAGCTGATATCGCCCTTCTATGGTCAGATGCATACTCTGAGAAAATACAGTGTTATACAAACATCATCAGAAATCGGGATGGTGGCACTCACATGTCTGGCCTTAGGGGATCACTCACACGTACCATCAACACCTATAGCAATTCTCGCAACCTCCTGAAGAAGGTGGGGAATCTTTCGGGCGATGATATTCGCGAGGGCTTGACTGCCATTGTGAGTATCAAACACCCTGACCCATCGTTTTCCTCTCAAGCCAAGGATAAGTTGGTCACTAGTGAAGTGCAGGGTATTGTAGAATCCATCGTCAATGATCGCCTCAGTGAATACCTAGAAGAAAACCCATCTGTTGGAAAAATTCTCGTTGAGAAGGCAATTCTATCGAGTAAGGCTAGAGAGGCTGCCCGCAAAGCTAGAGACCTAACAAGAAGAAAAGGGGTTCTTGAAGGGGGTGGGCTACCTGGTAAACTTGCAGACTGTCAATCAAGAGATCCGGCAGAGTGTGAAATATTCATTGTCGAAGGTGATTCGGCAGGAGGGTCTGCTAAGACTGGGCGTGACAGGAGGACTCAGGCAATTCTCCCTCTAAGAGGTAAGATTCTCAATGTGGAAAGACAGCAAAAACACCCTGCTAAAGTATTCCAGAATAACGAGATTCAGACCATGATTCGGGCTTTTGGAGCGGGCGTGGGCAATATCGATCACGACTCAGATTTCTCAGTCGAAGAACAAGACGAGGGGCTTTTCGACCCAGAGAAGTTGCGTTACAGTAGACTCATCATCATGACTGACGCTGATGTTGATGGTGCACATATCAGAACCCTCATTCTCACATTCATGTGGCGCTACATGAAAGATGGAATCACTAATGGAAATGTCTTCATCGCTCAACCCCCACTCTACCAAGTGATTAGAGGAAGAGAATCGAGATATGCATACAGCGATGGCGAGAGAGATTCACACATTGGAGATCTAACTGCTGACAAACCGAATGCGAAGATTACTGTGCAACGGTACAAAGGTCTTGGTGAAATGAATCCAGAACAACTGTGGGCAACTACAATGGATCCTGACGAAAGAACACTTCTTCAAGTCACAGTCGAAGACGCAATGGAAGCCGACAACTTGTTTGAAATCCTGATGGGAGAAGATGTGCCTTCTAGAAGGGCGTTTATCGAAAAGTTCGCAAAGGAGGTGACTAACCTTGACGTCTGAAGATGAAGTCGCTGAACAAAACATCGGTCGCGTCCTTGCCCATCAAATTGGCGATGAAATGAAAGAGAGTTACATCAATTACGCCATGTCCGTAATTATTGGTCGTGCACTACCCGATGTTAGAGATGGGCTCAAACCAGTTCATCGAAGAATTCTCTTCGGAATGCATGAGGGAGGCCACACCCACGATAAGACATTCACCAAATCTGCCCGTTCGGTTGGTGATGTCATGGGTAAGTACCACCCTCACGGCGACCAGTCAATTTACGACACAATGGTAAGGATGGCCCAAGAATTCAGTCTGAGATATCCACTTGTTGATGGGCAAGGTAACTTTGGCAGCATTGATGGAGATCCGCCAGCAGCAATGCGATACACCGAAAGTCGTCTTGACCGGCTAGCAAACAGTTTGCTCGCTGATATCGAAAAAGCGACCGTCGATTTTCAACCAAACTTCGATGATTCAGAAAATGAGCCAACAGTTCTTCCTGCTGGCATACCTAATCTATTGCTGAATGGAAGTGATGGTATTGCAGTTGGAATGGCAACGAAAATACCCCCGCATAATCTCTCTGAAATGACCAACACAATTCGCCTACACATCGACTCTATCAAGGAGCAAGGGCTTGATAAAGGAAATCCAGATGTAGCACCACTAGTAGAACTCAGTAGTTACCTAAAACTCCTAAAAGGCCCAGATTTTCCTACTGGAGCAACCATTTACGGGATCGATGGTATACGTGACATGTATGAAACAGGACAAGGTAAATTCCATATCAGAAGCGATTGCGAAGTATTAGAAGATGGTACGGACAAGAAAATCATCATCCACGCCATACCCTATCAAGTGAAGAAGGCAGACATGCTTGAGAAGATTGCGGGATTAGTCGGAAAAGAATATGTCAAAGGCATCAGAGATATCAGAGATGAATCATCGAAAGAGGGAATCAGGGTTGTCATCGAAGTTAAACAGAATGCAGATCCGCACGCTGTGCTAAATCAGCTCTACAAATCTAGCAGGTTGCAAGAGTCTTACTCTGCCAATATGATGGGAATCATCAACGGGCAACCAGTTCAACTCGACTTACCAACAATTCTTCACACATGGGTTAGGCATCGTGAGGGAGTCATTGAGCGGAGAACACAATTTGAATTGGCTAAGGCTGAGGCTCGAATACACCTTCTTGAAGGATTATTGATTGTTGCAGCCCATGGACGTGACATTACAGATATAATTCGAGACAGTGAAGACTACAACGAAGTACATCAGAGGTTGGCAAAAACATATGGAATGAGCGACATCCAAACCAAGGCCGTATACGATATGCCTCTAGGACGGCTAACTAAACAATCTGTAGGGAAATTGGAAAAAGAACAGGGTGATTTAAAAATTGCCATTACTCGATACAACGAAATTCTTGCAAGTCGAGAAGAAATACTGAATATTGTAATGAATGAATTACAAGATGTGACTGACAAGCATGGTGATGAAAGAAGAACTGACATCAATCCCATGCCGCTTTCGATGGATCGAGAAGACCTCATTGAAGAGAAGGCAATAGTCATATCGCTTTCTAAAGGAAATTATCTTCGTCACAATCCTATTGAGGCGTTTAGATTGCAAAACCGCGCGGGCACGGGACTCAAAGGGGTCACCACGAAGGACGAAGATGTGCCTCAAAGTGTACATGCTTGTTTTTCCAAGGACAGATTGCTCATCTTCACAGATCAAGGAAGAGTGTACGGATTAAGAGCTTGGGAAACTCCTCAAACAAGCAGACAAGCAAAAGGAACTCATGTCAAAAATCTCCTAGAAGGATTTCGCGAAGATGAAAGTGTGGTAGCCATATTACCAATAAACAGAGACCTTCTAGAAAATCACGAAGGACATTACTTGATGTTCGCCACTAAGAATGGTCGCGCAAAAAGAACTGCCCTCTCACAGTATGTGAAAATAAATCGTAATGGAAAATATGCCATCAAATTAGTTGAAAATGATTCGCTAATTGCAGTTCGCTCATTCAAAGCAGGAGAAGAAGTTGTTCTGATTACTGCACAAGGTGTGGCTTGTAGATTCTATGGTGAGCAAGCACGTTCCCAAGGTCGCGTCTCTCAAGGAGTTGCTGGAATACGCTTCAAATTTGCAGGTGATCATGTAGTGGGTATGATAGTCACTGATAATCCAAATACGCATATTCTCACAGTTACACGCAATGGGATGGGCAAAAGAACTCAGATGGGGACTGCAGAGAAAATCCCTGACCTAGATTCGGACGGAGTTCAAAAAGTTGACAAGCATGGAGAACCGGTCACCAAGACTGATGGTTATCGCAGAACCAAGAGGGGGGCGAAAGGTGTCAAAACCATGTTAATAGGTGACGGGGATGCGATTGTCAGCATTAGACAAATCCCTGATCTTGATGACCAACTATTCCTCCTTGCTGAAAGCGGAATGATGATTCGAATCCGCGCATCCCAAACCAAAGAAACTACTGGAAGAGTAACTAGAGGGACACGTTTGATGGAGTTGCGAGAGCGAAGCGATGATGGAAAACGCATGGATAAATTCTCTGATAGCATCATTGGTGTTGCTAGATTACCAGCCGAACTCCTTGATGAAAATATAGATGAAGAGTTAGATGAAATCATCAGTTCAGAAGAAGAATGAATGCTAATTCCTTCCGCTCGGCTTAAGACGGATTGGTAAGTCGGCCGTCTCGTTGCGACGTTCGCATAGCCTGGCCATCGCGCCGGATTGCTAATCCGGTGGGTTTACCCGCGGGAGTTCGAATCTCCCACGTCGCGCTTCTTCATATCCAATTGGAAGAGTGACTAACATCAACGGAAGAAGTCTTCTAAATCATCTGCCATATCTTCTGCCAAATCACTATCTCGTAACTTTTTCTGCTTCGACTTCTCTCGTTTGACGCGGCGGCGCACCCCTCGTGTTTGATTGATGACTACAGGAATCATTACTAAATTGAGAAGCAAAATTACAAAGGCTACTGTTGCAGATGTCCTAAACGCCGAAAGATCCCAGAAGTCAAACAACTCACCTAGCCATTCACTTCCATATGGTGGTGGTTCTTCTGGCGGTGGTTCAGGAATCAAGTAGGAATTATGGTCCCAGAACTGATTGCCTACATCAACAACCTCAATATTCGCTTGAAGTGGAGCGAAGTCGACATTTCCAATATCATCCACAGGCACGAAAATATAGTAATAAGTACGTTCTTTCTTGATTGAATTCATGAATGGCTGCTCCACCTCATGGAAACTTCCCTGTGTTCCTGGTTCACCCCAAAGGTCAACTTGAAGTGGTTCAACCCAAGTCATGTCAGATGGTATCAATTCAACGCGATATAGTAGCCAAGTGATATTGTCCTCATCGCCATATTCGGGCCACGTCCAAGTAATATTGACATGGTGTAAATTCTGCCCCGAACTGTTGTCGAAAGTCACTTGATGATTGAAATTTAGTATTTGAGTACGTGGTGAAACTGCATCTCCGCATTGCCAATCAACACTCTGGCCGTTCCAGCCTGCAGCAGCGCCGTGAATGTGATCTGGTTCACCTTGTCTATCAACAGCCATCACAAGATAAGATACACATATGCCATCGGGTAGTGAACTTGGGTCATCCCAACTCGAGTCATAGGCGTCAAGATTTGCTACTTCAGTACCAAGAACTGAAGCAAATTGAGTGACATTTTCATATGGCCAAAAGAAAGGATAACTGAGTCTACGGTATATTCTCCATCCACCAAAGTATGGGTTGTCTAAATCACCAGAGGGATTCCACTCAAGACGTAATGCCCCCCTTGGTAATTGGACCGTTGTCAAGTTCAGAACAGAAACATTTGCCAATTCAAGATTGCCCGCAATCATGTACAAACCATTACTGAATTCATTGTCAAGGATTCGCAAAGTATCATTTGCACTGTGGACCTCAAATTCGTTAGGTAAATCAAATTCGTGTAATTGGGCTAGTTCTAGAGAGTCCAACTTGTAAACGACTATACTTTCACGCGGTAGTGAATCTGGGACGATTCCTGTAAGATTAATCCATATATCTGCGAAAACAACTTCGGGATCTTCCACCCCAGTCTCAATTGGGTCAAAATCGATATCTATGGTCCTCAATGGAGAAAGTCCAGCGGTTTGAATATCATAGTATTGGAATCCTTCTGAGGGATAACCGGGTTCATTGAATACAAAGTTGACCCTTTCGCCCATTACTGCCTCTCCACCAACGGACCATGGCTCAAAGTTCAGCGACATGCGATTTTGAATTATTACTGTTCTATATGCATTTTCAGAATTACCTTGAGCGTCTCTAGTGGTGAGGGTGACTAGCCACTCACCCATGGGCAAGGTGGTATTGATTGACGAACCATAGCCAATACTTTCCTCAAAATTGAGACGCCATGTGTAATTCATTGGTAGTGCCGCATATTGGCTTACTTGACTCATGAACCAGATTGAATCATCGCTATCAAAGCGCTCCGCTTCAGTCGGGTTACTAATTGTTGGATAACTAGGCATATGTCTACTACTCACATTTACCTCGTACCAATTATCTGAAGGGTTGATGTCATCTCCTTCTTCGATTGACAATAAATCTGCACGTAATACTAATTCACCTTCTACCGGCATATCGAATATACAATATTCAGATTCTCCCGGAGCTAGCCATTTGTTACACGTGTGAGGGCCATCAATGAGCGTCTCATTCATGTCGAAGATGCTAAACATCATTGATGTATTTACCAACAAATCTCCAATGTTCCCTAACTTCACACGTACCGAGACATCTCCAAGAGGGTAGAGTGTCAGATTAGCTCCATTGACCTCAATAGTATTACCATAACCTCTTGCTGGTTCGATAGTTTCTACCCAAATGTCAATGCTGTCGCTGACATTCACGGTAATCGATAACATGTTGTTCCAATCATTCATGTCGCCAGTTGAGGAAAACAATCCTGCTCGAAGAGTAAATATTCCCGGAAATGGGGCTAAGAAATCGGGGAATTGCTTAATCCAATGTTGGTCGGAGGCAGCGGGAGGATTCGAAGTCTCTTGGCCAAATGAAACCACTGTTTCATTCAGAAGCAATTCCCATCCAAAAGTGGCGTTGACACTGGAATTCCAAGAAAGGCGATAGAAATCGCCACTGATTGGATAAGATGTGTTGCTGTTGTATATCACTGTATCATCAAAATTAATCTCATTCAAAGACAAATCCCTCAGTGGAGATGCAACATCAAATGTGTATGCAAGTTTATCATCACTAGGATCATTATCCACATCAGCAAAGAAAAATACAACCGTGTGCAACCCATTCATCAATGGTTGAAACGGATTTTGATGTGCAAAAGATACAATCTCCTCTTGAAGGCCATAAATCATGCCTGTAGTTGTAGAGCCACTTGCTGAATTTGCTGGGCATGCAAGGGCGGCTACATGATCACCTTCGCATATCTGCCATCTTATTTCTCGTGGAGAATGAGTGTTGAAAAGGTCATTTTTTACCTTCACACTAGGGTAGATAGAAGATGCATCTCGGTCATAAGTGGCTCCTGACCTAGGCTCAATTCCTTCAACGATTGACAAATCACCACTAACAACTGCCAATGCAGTAGGCACAAATGTGAGAAAAGTTGTCAATAGCATGATTAATGCGAGAAAAAAGGCGCTTGCGCGCGCGCCGCTATCCGTCCTCGCGCCCCCACGCATGAGGGCTCTAGACCAAGGGGGTCGTAAATAGGAAACGGAAACAAGTGAGGGAAAATGGCATCATTCAAGACTTTGAAGCCCACGGCATCTTAGTATTTGTAGCGCCCAACCCATCCCCTTGTGAACCAAGACCAATGAATCCCACTTCTATATTAGAATCAAATTGTTCAACCCCCCACTTGAGAGCATCTGAAAGCCCATAACCGGGGGAGACGCGATCTGCTATTCTCACACTGGACATTTTGAGCGTAATTGCCTCACCAATACCTGTTGCAGATATGCCAACAGATTCGTCGCACCAAATTCCCGCACCTATTAGAGGAGTGTCGCCAATTCTACCTGCTGGCCGGCCAGTACATCCACCAGTAGATGATGCCACTACAATGAGCCCAGACTTGTCGCGTACGATTGCGCCTACCGTATCATTTCCTGTTGGTTGAGGTGAGCCTTCGACTTTATCACGTGGCACGTTGAGAGAATCTGCAAATTCTCTCGCCCCTCGCCCTGCTAGCATGTTGACTTGTTCATCGAGTAATTTTGCTGCAACGAGGATTGGGTTTTTGGTTTGCTCGATGCATGTTACGGCCCCAAAACGACCATCGCTAGTCATTACTGCGGCATCTAGTTGAATGCTCCCGTCAGCCCTGATTCTCCCCCCTGTACCAGCATTTAGAGATGGGTCGTTTTCCATCATGACAACTGCGGCAATAGCGGCATCTAGTGCTGAATTCCCTTGACCTAATAATGCCCAACCTAGAGACGTCGCTTCCTCAACCCCTGGCAAATCTCTAGCACCATGCCCTGCACCACCGTGGCAGATGATTGCAGGCTTTGCTATCATTCCGATTCCTCCGCAGTAGGAAATAAAGTCTCTTCAAATCCCCATGCCTTGCTGAGCCGAAAGCAGATCCAACCTAATAATGCGAAAATACCGCACAGGCGAAATGAGGTATGGAAGTCAAACATGTCAGTACGATTAACGGTAGCATCCCATAACCAACCACCAATCAATACACCAAATAGGGATGATATTGAACGCAAACTTTCGCTGACCCCCATAACAGTTCCTCGTTCATAAGAATCCGAAGCATGAGTCAACAATGTCATGTTTGAAGGTGTAGCAAGCCCATTGCCAAACGCAATCAACATACTAACCAGTACAGTGCCGGCCATAGCGAATTCGGATGGCACATATGGGATGGATGAAAGACCAAATCCTGCAATGAGAAAGCCTGCCGCCATCAACTTACTCGAACCAAATCTATCGGTCAGTGGACCTATCAATACACCTTGAGTTACAATTCCAGAAAGCCCGATTACTGTGAAAATAATTCCATTGTCGCTCTCACTGAAACCGTATCCACCATCTGAAATCGCCCTCATGGTAAACAAAATGAATACAACATGCATCATGGTGAAGCCTATCCAAAAGAGGGCCATTGACCACAGTAATGGAGAGACAACTGGTCGATTGAACATTTTACCAATATTGGAAATATTGGTTTTAATTGTTTCACTAGCTGAACGCTTCTCCACTTGCTCGCGCTCCTTCTTTGGTAAGCTTTCATCAAGTTTTGTGGTAGCAAAAAGGAATCCCACAAAAGAAAGACTAGCAGATACAAGACATGGTAGTAAGTAGGGATATGTCTCAAAAATAGTTCCTACAAAGGCGTCTGTCCAACCCCAATCTGCTGGCGCAGAAAGAACTCCGCCAATAGCGGGGCCAATCGAAAAACCAACTCCAAAGGCTACACCGAGTACTCCTTGTCTACGAGCAACTTCGTGAGGTTCAGAAATGTCGCCAATGTATGCACGTGTAACTGAAAGATTGGCATTAACCATGCCTGCAAAGAGACGTGCACCAAGAGCCATCCATAGTGAATTTGAAAGCCCAAATACAAGGAATGCCACTGAATTGCCAATCAATCCAAACATCAAAACTGGGCGCCGCCCAATGCGATCGGAAAGTGCACCCCAAAATGGGCTGAACAGAAACATCGCTGCGGCATAAGCAGCCATTAAACCTGCAACCCAACGACCAATTGGTTGACCTGGCTCAGAGAGATTGTCCACCATATAGGTAAGAAATGGGACGATTATTCCAAAGCCAATCATATCGATTAGAATGACTAAGAAAATAATAGCCATTGACGATTTACGTACCACGAACCCACCCCGCTGTTTACTCAAGCAGAACTGGGTGAACCTGACTCTGTGGTTAGACGGTCTACAATCTTCCCCAACCTTTCAACTAGACTTGTGCGAGCATCCCCCTCCACTAAGGCGTGCTCCAATACCTCATCGAGTGTGTCGACTGGGATGACAGATACCATGCCCTTGTATTCATCGTCGATGAGAACATCATTCATGTTGGCTCTAGGAATAATGACTCTGCTGATGCCACTCTTGGCGGCAGCCTCAATCTTTGCTGTAACACCGCCAATCGGCAGTACTTCTCCACGAACTGAAAGCGAACCGGTCATGGCCAGATCTTGGTCGATTGGAATCTCTTCAAGAGCAGATATTACTGCTGAAGCAATGGTAATACTTGCTGAATCTCCATCGACACCGTGTGTGTCGACAAATTGAATGTGAATGTCAAAATCAGAAACGTCCTTGCCCGTCAACTTCTTGATAACTGCACTGACATTTGTGACTGACTCCTTGGCCATATCTGAAAGTCCACCTGTTGCAAACACTGCACCACCCTTCTTGTGAGAAGGTGTAACCAGCGCTTCCACTGGTAGCATTATACCACTGAAATCAGAGAGTCCACTATCCGCCCCAAGAACTGCAAGGCCGTTTACTCGTCCAACTCGCTTACCACTGTTGACTATCATGGAATAATCCATGCGGCGCTCAATAATTCGGTCTGCGACCTGTTGCTCAAGTGGCTTGGCAATGTCACGTGCGCGCAGTACATGTTCTGCCGTAGCAAACTCGGAACCATCAGCGAAGGCAAGGTCACCAGCAACTCGAACTAGGCCGCCAAGTTCTCTCAAGCGTAGTGTCAGTTTACCTCTGCGTCCAGCGCGGCGCTGTGATTCACGTAGAAGAATCCCAATTGCACTTCTATCAAAGTGAGGAATTGGATTACCACTCTTTTTCAACTTTTCATTTGCAACTTCTTGGGCAACGAAGCGTATGAGGCGGCGGCGATTACGAGCAGTGTCTGGCATGTCAGAATTAACGTAAACCTCGTAACCATATCCGCGAATTCTACTGCGCAATGCAGGGTGCATACCTTGCAATGCATCTAGGTTTCCTGCAGCGACCAAAATGAAATCGCAGGGGACTGGCTCGGTAGTTGTCAGGGCGCCACTAGAACGCTCACTGCGACCCGAAATCGGTAGTTCATTCTCCTGTAGTGCAGTCAGCAAAGCTTGTTGGTCTTCTAGCCTTAGAAGATTGATTTCATCAACAAACAATACTCCACCATGCGCCTTGTGAATTGCTCCTGCTTCGACTCGATCATGTGCAGGTGTCTCCATCCCTCCAGATTGGAACGGGTCGTGACGTACATCACCAAGCAGACTACCTGCGAGCATCCCAGTTGCATCAACAAAGGGCGGCTTATCATCGCGTTCGTGTTTGACAAGTAGTTTTGGAATACGTGAATCATCACCCGCAGTCAAACGATTACGTAGAAACATGAAACCAAATCCAAGAATCAACATTCCAAATAGAAGGGTGAGAACATCACCAGTCATTATCGTAGCCCAAACTAGAATCGCAGCAATTAAACCGGCAATGAAAAGAAGTGTCTTGTTGGTTTTCTCCCGTACCAATCTCAACTGAGCACGACGCTCTTTGATGATTCTATCACCACGTCCAGCGGGAACTGAACGAATTCGGGGTTCATTCTCATCCTCTTCATTGGGATAACAGAGTGTGTCCTCAATTGTATCCCTAGGCATTAACTCGGTCATCGACCTTGCCAGCATTGACTTCCCGGTACCTGGGTCGCCAATCATCATCATGTGACGTCGCTGTTCAGCCGCCTTCCTGATAACTATGTTCGCAGCTTCTTGACCAATCACACGGTCAACAAGATCCTCGGGAACGGGCACATCTTTGGTCGAATCAATGTCAACCGTCTCAATCCACTCATCAATTGGAAGAGTCTCAATTACATAGGGTACAGAAGACTCGAGACTTCCAAACTCCCCGTTAGGTTCCCAATCATCAGGAAGTGACACATCTGCGGCATCATCCAGTACGATATCAGACTCGTCAGCGACAACATCACTGACTTCATCATCAAGTGACTCTTGGACCTCATCAGACATGGCGCTACCTTCCTGTTAACCATACCTCGCACCTCAACCGTCATTAAACTGTGCGCCAGCGATAAAATGACGCCCATAGGGCGTTTTCTCATGAATTGTTCAAAAATAACTCAAAAATCTATAATATTCGGTTTTTAGACAGACGAAAGCATTGACCAATGATAACCTCTCGGGAGTATTGAGCAAACATGGGAGATGGGCGAGTCCTAGCACTGCGTGAAGAGGAGGGGCGAGTCTATCTCATTCGCATTGAAGATCGTGAATTAAAAATCAAGGGGATTGGCAGGATAAATCCTGCGCGAGCACTAAAAGATGCTGAAATCGGAAGCACAATCACTCTTGGACAGAAAGAATTTCTCGTCCTGAAACCAGGACTTCGTGAACTCACTTCCGGGATGCACCGACGGGCTCAGATTATCACACCAAAAGATGCCTCGTTAATCTGCTCAAACCTTGGTCTCACCTCGGGTGACAAAGTGCTTGAGATTGGTTTTGGCTCGGCTGGCTTGACTCTGCACCTCGCCAATATGGTTGGCTCTGATGGCTTGGTCACCTCCGTTGAATTACGCTCAGAACATGCCGAAGTAGGCCTAGAAAATATTGCACTTGCTTCCTCCAGTTGGGATGGGTTTCCCGAATTTCATTTGCTAGAAGGTGACGCTTATGAGGCCGCGACCGCAGATGCCGCCGCTGCGGTTTCAGCAGAATATGATGCGGTTTCCATAGACCTTCCAGAACCCTGGCAGGCGATACCACACTTCGCCCAATTACTACGACTTGGAGGCCGATTGGCCTGTTACTGTCCAGTGACGAGTCAACTTGAACAGGCTTGGGAGGCTTGTGAAGATGCTGGGCTTACCGTAGAATGGGCAGGAGAGCGGATTGACCGAGTTTGGTCAAAAGCATCCAAAGGTGGCGTTAGACCAAGTAACAATCCAATGGGGCATACCGCATTCATCCTCGTAACTCAGCGACTCAGGTGAGAGATTGCACCGAATCAACACGACCTCTCTACACTAAATTTTCCAAACTCTGCATGCCGGCTCAGAGGTTATGTTCTTTGAGCCATTCATGGCCGTAGAACTCCCACTGTTCCTGATTCCAACCTTCGGGAAGCCCGAACTTGGGCAATGGCGGGCCACTAGTAGTGGCTGCTGGCTTGCTCACGACATCGCCTTGAACCAAACTTTCCTGAATGTCCGCTGTGATGTTCTGAGTAATTTCATCCGAAGTGGATTCAGAGGTATCAGGTAGCAACGCGGCTAGGGCATCATGGGTTGAGATAGGAGGAGGTGTAGGTTCAGGGGGAGCCGGAGTTAAATCAACAGGCGTAACCTGTGCGGCAGGTGGTGGCGGTGGTGGTGGAAATGCACCCATACCTAGATTAAATTGTGAAGGAGGAGGTGGTGGTGTAGTTAGTTGTCCTGCCACTACAAATGATTGTTCTGGTTTTCTTCGCATAAGAACCATAGCTACCCCCCCCCCTACAGTGAGTAATGTAACAAGTAAGGCTATGGAAATGAATGGCAATATGCTAGCCTTTATTTGGCGCTCCGCATCCTTAGGATAGTAATCATTGAGATCTGACCAACCATCACCATCCGAGTCTATACAACCTAATCTGTCTACTGTTGAAGTACCCGCCTCATCTGGGCAGTCATCAGATAAGTTGGTTCCGGATTGATCAGCATAGCCATCACCATCACTATCCGACCATAGCAGTTTATGATTAGGATATGCGTCGAATTCGTCTGACCAGCCATCACCATCACTGTCTACGCAGCCGAGAAGATCTAGAGTTGAGTTGCCCCAAGTGTCGATACAATCGTCAGGAGTAATAGCGGGCGAAGGATTGTCACCATATCCGTCTGAGTCGGTATCATTCCATTGTGTAATATCCAAATAAAACGCATCACCTTCATCAGACCAACCATCTAGGTCAAAATCGGGACAGCCCAGTCGGTCCTCCGTGCTGGTTCCAAAAGTAATAGGACAAATGTCAGCCATATTCGCCGGAGCGGGATTGTCTCCGAATTCATCTAGGTCAGAGTCACGCCACTGTGTGTCGTCAAGAGGGAATGCATCGGCACCGTCATCTAAAGTCCATGCACCTGTAGGGTTGGAATAACCGTCTTCGTCAGCATCTGGACAGCCGAATCTGTCGATTGTCGAGTAGCCTTCTTGTAAGGGGCAAAGATCACCGTCTGTTCCGTCAGCATTGTTACCATAGCCATCCTCATCTGAGTCGAGCCATTGCGTCGCATCAGTTTCGAAATCGTCCTCCAAATCAGCCCAGCCGCCACTGTAGACAGCGATGGTTGTGGCTCTTCACAACTTGATTCAGATGGAGATGGCTTTCATGATGGTGAAGATGCATTTCCAATTGATGAAAACGAACACATTGACACTGACAATGATGGAATTGGTGATAATGCTGACAACGATGATGACAATGACGGTTGGGACGACACCTCAGAAATAGACTGCAGCACCAACTCAACTGATGAAAATTCAGCCCCATTGGACACTGATAGTGATGGGGTTTGTGACGTCACTGATGATGACGATGATAATGATGGTTGGAACGACACCGTTGAAATCGACTGCAGCACCAACTCAACAGACCTTAATTCCGCCCCACCAGACACAGATGGTGATGGGATTTGTGATATTCTCGATGAAACTAACGACAACTTACCTCCGCCGGGATATGAATTTGGAAATAATAGCGAAGACCCAGAACCAGTGGTCTGCACAACCGACATGTGCAGGGACGGTTCAAACAGAGATCCATCGGATTGCTCTTGCCCACCCGAGCCAAGTAATGGTATACCTGGGTTTACGAGTACACTCCTCTTCACAGCAATCGCAGGGGCATTGATGCACCTCAAGCGAAGACAAAATTATTGAGTGATATAATATCCCTCAATTAGCATTTGAACACTGCCCTATGCAAAGAGATTCTCAAGTAACTTTGTTAATAAAAAACACACGAAATCTGATTCTACTCGACTACGCGTACCGATTCAGAACACTTTGGGCACTTGAACTTGAATGGTGGCTCGCGACCCTCTGGCATCTTCAATGATGAAGAGCAACCCATACAAGTTACTCTACCATCACTGATTCTCGCTTCACCATCTGCCAAGGCAGGGGCATCGGGTAGTGGCGGTGGAGGCAAATCCATAGGAGGAGGGGGTGACTCTTCATCCTCATCATCACCTATATCATAGAAAGTTGAGCGGATGTGCTCACTTCTAGAGCGCCGACGGGAGATTGCCAGAAGCACAAAGAGTATTGTGATGAGCCAACCGGTTGCCATAATTGTGATAGACATCTGGTTGTCCAATTCAAAGAGGCCAAATGAAACGCCGTCTGGTGCAACTGTTGGACCTTCTGCACTCACCGTGAATGGCTCTGAAAGCAAGAGATGCCCTGAGCCAGCTGCTTGAATTCGCAGGTTCAAATCGCCACCATTGTTAGTAATTGTTGAGACCAACATGAGTTCGTATGTTGCACTCTGGCCAGGTGAAAGAAGATAGTTGGGGTTTGAAGAGCCACCTACTGCCGCCCAACTTGGTGAAAGGTCTGCAGCGCCTTCGCCAACCAATGCAAGTGTGCCAGTTAGTAGCTCATTTCCATCATTCTGCAATACGACGGTTAGTACGAGACTACCTTCGTATGGGAGCGTGTTTTCGTCGCTACCGGTGACGGTAACGGATAGGCGAGGTTGCCCGTTGACTCTGTCTTGTGGTATAGTGAAATTGAGGTTGGCTGTAGCACTCACCGAAGGGTCGGCTAGAGATGTTACACTAGCAGAAAGTGCAGTCGTACCAGCAGGCGTGTTCTGAGTGACAGTACATTCCAATAGAACTGGTACTGCTGATGAGGAAGGGGGGAGGGTCAAGGTTGATTGTACATTGCTACAATTAAGACCCGTGACTGCCAACAGGAAAGTCTGGTTCGCATTTCCTGTATTGGTCAACCAGAGGTAGGCTTGGATGGTTTGCCCAACTGAGGCGGTTGAATCGGTACTTGTCAAAGCGGCAATAACTCCTAGATTTACTTCACTTGTTCTGAATGAATAGGAATCGGTGACCGCAGCGTCGTTGGATGATGTTGCCACTAGAGAGAAGTTTACTTCGCCGGTAGCAGTTGTTCTCCTCATTGATACTGTGACTATCTGTTGTTCACTAGCTACAAGAGTCACCAACAAAGGAGAAATTGTCACTTCAAAACCATCTGTTGAGGGGGACAGGGAAAGGGCAAACTGATCCTCTTGGTTCCCATCATTGAGGATGACGAATTCCATTGAACTGATTGTATTTTCACCCACTGGCAGAATATCTCCTGATGCAAGAATCTTTACACTTGGAGAATGGCTTACCTCAATTGTGAAGGAGGTCTGTGCAATTATATCTGAACTGTTGACCAACTTTGCATAGAGAGTTACTTGATGGCTGGTTGCAGCGGATGAACTACCCGCTACAACGGTTATTGGAATATTCTGTGATTGGCCAACCTCAACAGTTGTGGTAGATGGAACCGGGTCAAAGGAGAGAGCGGATGGTAATCCACTCCAATCCAAGACGAAAGAGAGATTAGAGGTTCCCCCATTAGTTGCCATGATAGAGAAATTACTACTATCACCCGCAGCGACCAAGACATTGCCTCCTTGTGGTGCAATCAAATCAAGTTCACTTCGAGCGCCTATAGTGAAAGGAATCGTCACTACTTCTTGCTCTCCACCGTGAAGGCCGGTAGCGGTCAATGTTAGGTTGTGTGAGTCAATGAGATTCGTATCGCTTGGAACCTGAACTTGGAAAGAAACAACATCAGATAAGCCACGACCAACAGTCACCCAAGTAGGTGGCCCCGCCGCTGAGATGGAACCCGGCCCAACCATGTCAAATCGAACTTCGTCTTGCTCTGTACCAATGTTTCTCACACCAATTTGAATTGTTGCTGTATCCCCTGCTTCAATAGTCGTATTAGTTGGAGGAGTTATCTCCCATCCCCAATCTACTCCAAGAACGATAGTGTAAGCAGATTCGTGCACTACATTGGTAGAACTCTCTTCGGCAAAAATAGAAATTGTACAACTATCATTCCAATGGCTATAGGAAGAAGGTGTGACATTGAGTGAAATTGTTTCACTCTCTAGAGGCTGCAAATCACCACCCACAGATTGGCCTGCAATTATAGCACTGCAATATGTGTCAGTTGTTGTCTGGTAGATTAATGCGGTTTCATCGTTACCATTGTTCGTGACATTGAAAGAAACCTGTTCTGTAACACCGGGAAGATATGTTCGATTTGCATCGTGAATGAGTTGAACAACTACATCACTAATTACCGACACCTCGATTACAATTACAGTTTGGATACTGAAATTACCCCCTAAAGAGCCAGCGAAGAGGGCTATACCTCTATACTCAGGTATGGCATTTGGTGGAACTGTAATTCTCAAGGTATGATTCCTAGATTCACCGGCTGTCATGTTCACGGCCACTGGGTCCAACCATCGCACCTCCCAGCCTTGGGGGACATCTTTTCCAGGACCCGGCATCGAAGTACCATTCGAACCATTGCCGCTACTATTGTTGCCGCTATTGTTACCACTACTATTGCCGCTGTTGTTGGATTGATTGTTATTCCAATTCGTCCAAAAATCAGTAAGGTCTGTGGTTTCATCTACTTGAAGAATGAAGGTATCATCTACATTGCCACTATTCATTACCGGCACATCAAGATTAATTGTTTGATTTGGCTCAATCGAAACAAGTCCCCTATCACCAACTGCTCCCACATCTAGAGATGGTAGATAAAGTGGGGCTACCGAAAGATGAAGAGTCACAGTGGTTGATTCATTTGCATCATCACTCCTAGTTGCAATCAAGTCGATCTGCCCATTGGCACCAAGATTGGCACTAGGGTCAAGTCGAACAATTAGCGTAGTTGAATCAGACTGTGTAGGAAAGACTGGCCCCAATACAGAATCGGCAAGTGTCACATTCCAATTTGAAGGCAACAAAGTAGTGTTGAGTGTCAAATCGAACGTCCGTGTGTTCATCAGGTTATCATTTGTCACAGTTACAGAAACGTTGGCCGCTGTACCGGGCACAAGATATTCGTGTTGCGAAGAGAGTGCGACATCAATCTCCGCACTTGCAACTGCCGGAATTGAAGCAAAAGGTAGGAGAACTGCACTGAACAATAAAAGTGCAATCGATAGGCTCGACTTTCTCCGCATGGCTCCGCCTCAACACTTCCGACATTCACTCACCCTATAACGGCGGCGGGGAATAGCGCCCTTCGGGCGATTTGTATTGACCTACCGAAAAAGTCAATAAAAACTGCGCCAATAATTAGATGGGACACATCCAATAATTATCTCATTTCTGACGTAATGCAGCGAGAATACCATCATCTAACTTTTCCCATGGGAAAGAGCCATCAACACCTGGGGTTCGACCAAAGTGGCCACCTGTTGCGGTAGATGAATAAATTGGTCGCTGAAGTTCCAGTCTTTCGATTATTCCACGAGGAGTAAAATCAAACAGATTCACCACAAGGTCATCTAATTCAGATTCTGGGAGTGTTGAGGTGCCAAATGTCTCAACTCTAATACTGACAGGATTAGGTTTTCCAATAGCATAGGCTAGTTGAATCTCACAAGTTTCTGCAAGCCCTGATGCCACCACATGTTTAGCAGCCCACCGTGCGGCGTACGCTGCTGAGCGATCCACCTTGCTAGGGTCCTTTCCTGAAAAGGCACCGCCACCGTGACGGCTCATTCCTCCATAAGTATCCACAATCACCTTTCTCCCAGTAATACCAGCGTCGGCGTGCGGCCCTCCGGGGTCAGCAAATCGCCCTGTACCATTGACGATAATCGTGGTATCATCCAACAATGAACTAGGTATTGCATGTTTTATCACATGCTCGATTATTTCAGTTTTGACAAAATTTTGTTCTTCAACTTCATCTCCACCAAATCGCTCTTTCAATGCAGCATCATGTTGAACTGCGATGATGACTGTGTGGACTCTTTTTGGTTTTCCTGATTCATATTCGATAGTTATCTGACTCTTCCCATCGGGCCTCGCCCATGAGAGATGGCCTTCTTCATCAGCAGATAATTCTCGAACCAACTTCAATCGACGTGTCAATCTTTGTGATAATGCGGCAGCAAGTGGGAAATATCTTCCCTTCAACTCATCAAAATTTTCTGTTTCTGTGCAAGCATAACCAAACATCAAACCTTGATCACCGGCGCCATCTTGGTCAACCCCTTTAGCGATATCAGCAGCTTGAGTTGTAATGAATTGATGAATTACACACAATGTCTCTGAAGTTGCATCCAAACCTATTGCGTGGTCTGAATAACCGATGGCTGAAGCCGTATCTCTAGCAATTGATTCAAAATCAGGAATCTCACCGTTCATAGACACTTCACCAGCAAGGACGATGTGTCCTTTTCCATCAACAGTCTTGACTAATGTTTCCACTGCAACTCGTGCCGCTGGGTCCTTAGAGAGGCAAGCATCGACAATAGCATCTGAGATTGAGTCACACAACTTGTCCGGATGGCCACATGTAACCGACTCCGACGTGAACAACCGGTCACCTCTCCCCATGCCCACATGAGGACTAGTGGCATCATAATAACCTGACCATAGAGCAATGCAGTAATGGTTCAGAGAGATTCCAGTTTCTTATTGCAAACAGCAACCCCTGATTCATCACCAATTGATTTGAATTTCAGTTGTAGATTGATTAACAATACCATAGCATCGGCTGATGGCAATAAAGAGGCCAACTGGAAACCAATGTGCCCAATAGTTGGTAATGGTGGTTGCATATCCCATGCTGTCTGAAGTAATCGTTGCCTCTCATCTACCTCCAATACCGGATTTTTCAGGTGTGCTAGTGTCAATTCACCAAACAACATGGAGTGAGGTTGTTTTGAATCATTACTAATGGAAGATAATGCAGATTCTACCTCTATGGGAATTGGCCACCCCGTTCCTATCATCGAAGCAAGGCGACATTGTAATCTCAAGTAACTGACTGCCCAATAATCCTGACGAATTCCTGTGGCACCTGGTAGTAATTTCGGAATTTCAGCAAGTGATACTGATTCACCCCTCCTTAATGCGGCTTCTGCCTGTCTAAGGGCAACTTCTGGATGCGATGTTGGCAATTCTTGAAGGAGATTTGCGGCCGAATCAGGGACACTAGAGAGTAAAGCGTCGTGTAACATCAAACAAGCATCCATTTTCTCAGTGGGCTCACGAATTGTGGCAACTGCATCTATGAGGGAGCTTGGATTCTCAACTTGGGCACCAAGACTTGCTGCGGCTAAGACGCAGCGAACTTGGCCAAGTGGATTACCTCGTTTGTGATGTAGTTTCGCAGCCCTGTCCAAATGATCTAGAGCCGAGGCTAAATCACCTTGACTTCGACGTAATTCTGCTAATTCCAAATGCAATCCTATCGCCTCAGATGAGAGGTCATCGTCTAATTCAGTATGAACCGCTTCTGGAGGGGCCTCTAGCAAAGGCAACCCATCATGGATTGTTGCTTCTCGCAACAATTCAGCGAGTGAAAGGGCATCGGGATATTGCTGACCTCCCCTACGAGTCCATTTATCCACCAATTGCCTAAGTTCAATTTGTTCAAGGGAACCTTCCTCACCAATGGTTAGCACATCAGCCTGCTCAATTTCATCTATTAAATCATGCAACTCGTCTATCCCATCACCACTGAGAGAGTATGTGGTGACCCTTCGCCTTTCTCCAACTACCCTCTTCCTTTTGTGGATGAGTAAGCCCTCCTCAATGAGCACATTAAGGGCTCGGGATACATGTGATTGCGCCATTCCTAATCGCTGAGATAACCCTATCTGGCTAAACCTGCGAGGCAACTCATATTGATCCTGAAAATCAGGTGCATCTACTAGTGCTAGAAGCACTCTCTCGCGATTTGTTATCCGTGGAGCACCTCCCATACGAGACTTGTGAGACGGCTTCTTATTCATGAATCAGACGACTCCGCATACGCTGAAGAGTCAATAAAGTTCTCAAGCGACTTCTAGGGGGACTTCAAGTGGTGCGGAGACTAGAGAGAGTTCGCTGGAGGCGAACAACTCAACCCAGTACTGAAAACCATCAGATATGGCAAACTCGTCATCAGAGACAAGTGCCAATCTAAGTGCTGCCAGACGAAATGAACCAAATTCTACTATTGTCATATACTCCCCTCACTGTTGATATTGACTCCAATCATCATCGCTGGCCCAAGCACCTGCTGGCACATACTGCTGTTGTGATGGTATAGGTGCCTGCTCTCTTCGGCTGCGAGTTGAAGCAACTGCAATTGCTACTGTTGTCAATACTACGATTCCAAGAGCCATTGGCATCATCTGAATCAGATTGGCCATCAACTTTGCAAAGTTTACATTGCTGTACACAAATGGATCATCAAAAGACTGTGTGTCTATTGTCAAGATATCTGCAGAATACTCTGGATCATGATAGACTGATGTTCCAAGCACATAGTTGTAGCCGCCAACCATGCGAACACCTACCCAGAGACCTTCATTCTGCTTGATATCAGATGCTAATACCGGGCGTGCTCCGTGGAGTTGGAACAACACCTCGGTCTCAAGACCATCCACTGTTGCATTGGAGACCCAGCGAATGCGACCCAAGTTTGCACTGTTGTCATTGAAGTGAATACCGCCTGCTCTAATTGCCTGAGGGTGAGATTGGTCATCAACGGGCAACTCTTCTCCGCCCTGCTTGCAATCTGTATCCATGTACTCATGGATACGCTCCTGAACCTTGTCCTTCTTCTGTTCCTCATCCGTCTTATTATCCATAACAGGCTCTTCTGAAGCGCGCGCCTCAGTAGAAGAACCGGGTTGCACATAATCCACACCACAGCGCAGTGGGTGACCGTTGTAATCGGTTTCTGGGGAGTTTGCCCCCTCTCTCAAATCATCGGGTCCATGCCCAGCAATTGCTCGAGGAGGTGATAGTTGCCCCCATTCCTCTTTCATCCACTCTCCCACATCATCTAGAAGGTGAATCCCATATGCCATCTCAGTGAGAACCACTAGGCGGGTGTCATTTATCTCATCACCTGTACTATCAGTAGATGCATCCCAACCTTCGATGACTTGGTCGTACTTCCAAGTTGAGTTGAGGACATGTCCTGTGACATTGGTTTTTGCAACCTCTTCACTGTAATCAATGCGGTCACCTGAAACCGCATTCTCATCAACTATTACTCGATAGTGAGGGACTGCTTCAATGTAAATCTCCTCTTCCACAGTGGTTACGTGAAAGATGTACTCAATACTGGATACTGAATCATTGAGGTTGGCACTGGAATCTGAATCATATGCGATATCAGAGGCGCTGATGACAAATTGGATGTCCACTTCGTTTCCATCTTGCTGCTGCTGCCATCCGGTCAGTGACCACTCAACATCATCGAAATCTATCCACTTTAGCATCTCTTCGTGATCTATGTGATCATCATCCAGTTCCTCAAATGTGCCTGCCGCTTTAGGCCCTTGCACATCGAAAAGGCCGTTGTTGTTGACATCGACATATTCGCCAACTCCAATCAGGCGCTGCCAAAAGATTGTCTGGACAGGGATCCCCACTCTCCGTTCAAACCCCTTTTGGTCATCGTATAGATCTGCAATTCCTAGATACTTGGTCTGAGTTGTTTTGAAACTGATTTGCCCATCACCGTAATTGACGAACATTTGAGATTCTCCTAACTTCATTTGAATTTCTCCGTTCTCAGAATCATGTTCAACCACGATGGTTTCCTTCGTGTAATCTATATCTTCCCCAGGGGAACTTCCCGGTGCTCCATCTACTGGCGCGTCCGTAGCCACAGCCAACCCGGAACTCAACATCAATACCACAATAGAAAGTGCAAGTATCACTCCCCTTCTCAATCCACTATTGGGGTTCATACTCTTTGTCACCTAGTATATCGTGGCACCCCCCCATATAATGGAGATGGGGTGATAAATACCATTGACAGACCTACATATACCACTTTTTTGCATCTAGGTGGTGATTTACCTCTTTCAGCGCTACCCTCTATAGTTGGCTATTTAATAGATAGATTGGGCCCTTCATGCGAGGTATTGAAGAGAGGGAGGCTCCCGCCCAATGCCATGACAGGCCGCGACGGCTCCACATGGAAGCCCACCTCATACCGCACACACACGCTGGGTGAGATTGCTAGAGGAGGAGCGTCCTTGATTGATTCAGAAGTTACAGTAGTTGGCTACGCTGAGGCTGTGCGTGGCCGCGGCGCCATCTGCTTCCTGATGCTACGTGACGGCACCGGCCATCTGCAAGCCTTTCTCAAGAAGGACAACATGGATGAAGAGAGTTTCACTGAGATTCAATCTGCAAACCGTGAAAGTATCATCCAAGTGACCGGGCAGGTGGCACAGAAGCGACCCCCTAAAGTAAAGGAAGGTGAACCAACACCACCGCCTGAGTTTGAGGTTGTGGCAAACTCTGCAACTATTCTATCCAATGCCGAGGCGCCCATGCCAATGGGTGTCACCGACAAGGTGCATGTTGAACTTCCCACCCGACTAGATAATCGACACATAGACCTACGCCGCAGCCATGTCAATGCAATGTTCCAACTGCGTGGAAAGGTTCTGCAATACGGACGAGATTATCTAATCACAGAAGGCTTCAGTGAGATGAACTCACCAAAGATTATCGCTAGTGCTAGTGAAGGGGGAACAAACCTCTTCCCGATGAAGTATTTTGAGACCGATGCATACCTATCTCAATCACCGCAATTGTACAAACAACTTGCAATTCTTGGTGGTTTAGAGAGAGTTTTTGAGGTTGGACCTGCTTTTCGAGCCGAAGAACACGACACCTACCGCCACCTCAACGAATTCATCTCCTTCGATATCGAAATGGCATTTGCAGACGATGATGATGTCATGGGTGTGCAAGAGAGAATGATTCACCACATCTGGAAGTGTGTGGCCGAAAATGACCAGAACTTGATTGACCTGATCAACCAATGGCGCGGTGAACAAGAGCCCCCTCTTGAGCTCATCACAGTAGAAGTGCCTAGCCTACCTTTCCCAAGAGTCGCGTATGGCGACGCGATCGAAATCATCCAAGCCGCAGGTGAGAGGATTTCTTGGGGTGACGACATTGAGGCGCATCATGCAGATATGATTGCTGTAAAATATCCTGGATTCTACTTCCTCCCCCGCTGGCCAATGAGCATGAAGCCATTCTACATTTACCATAATGAGGATGAGAAGGGGCCAGATGGTGGACAGCTCTCCCGTGGTTTCGACCTCAACTATGGTCGTGATGAGATGTGCTCTGGTGGGCAACGCGAGCATCGCACTGAAGTCTTGATTTCAAACCTCGAAGATATGGGCCTGAATCCGCCTGACTTCGCCTTCTATGTTGACGGCTTCAGATACGGTGCGCCACCACACGCAGGATGGGGTCTTGGAGTCGCAAGATTACTGATGGTTCTAACAGGTGCTGGCAATGTCAGAGAAACTGTTCTATTCCCTAGAGATCGACGCCGAGTTACCCCTTGATTGGAACTCACATATTCGTCCAATCTAACTGAAATTCTAGATTCAAAATTGCATCATGCAGAGTGAACAATGAATTGCAGACACATGATTTGGGGTCCCGCAATGCTGGCATACTCGTGATGCTTCGGTTTGGACTTGGCTTGGTTGCATCATCGGCTGCTGGGTAGCAGGAGTGTACTGAATCTGCTGTTGTGGCACCTCCTGTTGCTGCAACTCAGGTGTGGAAAATTGCCCTGCTCGAGAATCCATCCTCTTCTTAATCCAAGAATGGGCGAATAACAAGACTACTGAACTGATTGAACAGATTGCAGCATCCACCCACATCTCTTCTTGGCCAAGGAAATAGCCAATTATCAAGAAGATAATAGCCACTACATAGAGAATATCCAACTTGCTCACCATGGTTGCTGGATGTATGATGAGTTGATGAACTATACTATGAAATAAGGTGCCTCCAAACAGGTCAATCAGTTTGGGATGATTCATCTTCTACAACCTAAGAGCCTTGGTTACCTAATCGCTTTCATCTCACCGACCGTCATTCCAGATTCACGAGCCTTCATGCGCTCCTCGGATGCTTCTATGGCAGAGACCATGTAGAGTTCAGACAGATAGTCAAGATGTCCAGGGGAGGTGACGACCATAATGTCGTCAGGGCTAAACTGGTCGGGGGAGGTGTAACCACATGAATTGCAGAGCATATATACCTCCTTTTCGAGGGTCTTCACATAATTTGCCACGCGCTTGGATGCACCTCCTACATCCAATGCTCGCTGGAGTCCTATGTCCTGTGTTGCAATGCCGGTTGGACAACGATTGGAATTACAATCTAGTGCTTGTATACAGCCAAGAGCAAGCATGAATCCACGGGCGATGTTGACACCGTCCGCACCCAACGACATCGCTATCACAACATCAATTGGTGTGGCAATCTGACCTGAGGTAAGCAGATGCACCCTATCTCGTACCCCGTGCTTGCGCAATGCTAAATCGACCATTGCTATGCTCTGTTTCATCGGCACACCAGCATTACTCGCTAGAACTAATGGAGCGGCCCCCGTGCCCCCTTCACCGCCGTCTACAGTGATGAAATCCGGGCCGCGTTGTGGTTCAGCAACCATTGCCGTAGCTATGGCCTCAATCTCCTCTACATGACCTGCAACTATCTTAATTCCAACAGGTTTCTCACTCAAATCTCGAAGGCGATTAAGGAAACTAAACAACCCTGCTATATCATCGAATTCTGCATGCCTCGGTGGAGAAAGCACGTCCTGCCCTTCTGGCACCTTGCGAATACCTGCTATCTCAGCAGTAATCTTCTCTTTGGGCAGAATTCCCCCCTTCCCTGGTTTTGCACCCTGCATTAACTTCAGTTCGATCATTTTGACCTTTTCATGTGCGGCTATCTTAGAGAACGCTTGTTCTGAGAAATTTCCCTCTTCATCGCGACATCCGAACTTGCCAGTACCTAGTTGAAAAATGACATCCCCCCCTTTCTGATGATATGGTGAGAATCCACCCTCTCCCGTATTATGTAGAATTCCTGCCATTCCTGCCCCTTGATTCAGAGCAGATACGGCATTGGCTGAGAGCGAGCCAAAGGACATCGCTGAGATATTGACGAAATGCTTCAATGTCACCGGATTCTTGACCTTGGAATGTTCACCTATCACTCGATGATAACTATCATGTTCGCTCTCCTCGCGCTTGAACATCGCGGGCATTACGGCATAAGTTCCAATAGCATCGAAATCAACCTGGCTACCGAAACCGATGGTGTTTTTCTTTCCTCTAGAAGTAGCATAGACCCAGTTCCTTGTGACCCTATCAAAGGGCTTCTCCTCAAGGTCATTAGCGAACCAGTATTGGCGCAGAAGTGGGCCAAGTTGTACTGCTATCCAGCGACCCCAGTAGAGAACCGGAAAGCGGCGCTGCACTGGATTGGCGGTCTGGAACCTATCGTGGATGAACAGAGTGAATATCCCTAGCGAGAAAAATCCCACAGACACTGTGAAAATATGTGACCAAGACCCATTTCCAAAAGTCTCAGACAGAAAATCATTGGTTGCACATGTAGCCCCAATAGCCGCGGCTAACCATCCTGCCCACCAGAAATACCACTTCCCCATAACTTGGCGGTAGCATGTCATATAATGAATGAATCGAAAAACGTTGATTCCCCATAGAAGAGAATATTATATTCGAGAAAATCTAACTCACAAGTTGATTCCTATGTGATATCAATGGGTATTACTACCTACTTGAGTTGTGAGGATTAAAACCAATTTATGGGTTACGAAACAACATATTAGACCAATTCAGCACAAGCAATGTCCACCTCTACGCCCTCCGATAAAGGGTAACCATGAAGGGGGATAGGTGGGCGCTGAATGAGTATGGCGAGCCCCTACTGGGTGATGATGGGGATCATCATCATCCTGACACCAATCATCTGTTGGCTCTTCACACTGCACAAACCATCGATGAGAACACCACTTGTAAAAGTTGGAGAAATGATTCATGAACAGGGCTACTACCTTCATATCATGGGATTTGTTGTAATCATTGCATGGAAGGGAATTACTGACCGGTTGAACGAACCTATCAAAGTACATACTGGGCACTGGACAGATGTTGTGTATGGTCTTGAAGGAGACATGGTTCTGTGGATTCAGCAAGCCTTTGAAAATGCAAGTCTAACCGCCTTTCTAAATTTCCACTACCTCTTCATCTATCTCTTCCTCATCTATGTGACTACTGTCTATTTTGCTTTCACTGGAGAGCGAGACATGACCGACAAGGTGACATTGAACTATTTGCTGATTTACGCTATTGCAGTACCTTACTACCTCTTCTTCAATGTTGAAGTCACATCATCATGGATTCCGGGAATGAAGGCACTGCTCTATCATGATGGGACCTACACCGCTTTCTATGCCAGCCACGATCCGTTGGACAATGCAGTACCATCACTGCATGTTGCAATTCCCTTCGGAATATTATTGCTTAATTGGCTGCATGTAAAAGAGAAGGGAATACGCCTGCGGGATTGGGAACATTGGCGATACCATGTATTCATTTTCGCCAACACCGTTCTCTTCATGTTCACTATTCTTTACTTGGGAATTCATTGGATTGTTGACATACCCCTAGGAATGGCTGTAGGAGGAATCGGCGCCCTCTTTATTCATCAAAAACAGCCACGTTTTCGCAATGGTTACGGCACAACTTTCCGCGGCTTTACTGCGAAGAAATGGAAGAACCACTTTTTGGTAGAAGGATTCGTTGGCCTTCTTTTGCTCGCCATTATTGTTGGCGCTGTATCTGTTCAAGAAGAAAGGATGGAAGAAGTACCTAATTTCCGACTCGGCCCAGGCGATTCAACATACGATATTGTTCAGGAGATTTCTTATCATGAGAGCGTCGATGTCGCCATCACAAATTGGAATGATGAGGAATCGTTAGAAGTGTTACTGATCGTTGCTCAAAATAGTGAAAATGCTATGGTGGAGGGTGAAATTGATTGGCAGGAATTATCCTCTATGTCAGATGTCACCACCATCGCACCAGGTGATTCAATCACTCTAACCGTGAATCAACCAAAGGTTTGGACACTCGTCGTCATGCACCACCCAGGGAATGAGGGGAGCGACGTTATTGAGGTAGCAGTATCCAATGATTATCATCAAAAAGCACCAGTTCCCTCAGCCTATTTACTGAGTATTCCCTCACTATGGATTACTGGAAATGTTGTCTATCGTCTAATTAGGGTAAAGAAAAGTGGGCTGTCTTGGTACTCCTCACTCCCTTCACATGTTTGGTCAAATAATGACGAATCCGAATGAATGATTCATAGCAACACATGAGCAATTATTCCGCCTAGAATTAGAACTACGGAACCACCTACTGCAAGCCAAACACCTGTTCTTCTAGGTGAGAGGTTATAGCGCCCCCAAACAACTGTGATTAGGACCCAAGAAGCAATTAGGAATGGCCAACAAAGTAGTTTGCCACCCAATACTAAAACGAGGCAAATTGCAGTTGTCAACCCAGCTGCAATAATCAATTCAAATCTACTGGACCAGTCATCATACCAATGTAATGAGCCAAGAACTAGAAATGTGATAAAAATATCTCCACTGAACAACAACACTCCATTATCTAGCCACCATTGAGATGTCAATCCAACAATAGGAGCAACTGAATCGACCCAGAACAATTTGGCAAGAAGTGCTGCCAACAGAGCGAGGGGAATTGGTTGCCAAACCTGCCAGGACACAAGTAGTGAATTCGATTCGGCAGTGGTAGTAACTTCAACTATCTCTGACTGTTCATCTGAAGGACTATCTGCAATGACTGAATCAGAAGTGCCCTGCACCATGTATTATCCGCACCATGGGTAAACCATCACCCTTACGGCATTCAGGAATTAGTTGCTAACGGTAAAATTGTTCTGATTCGAGTGACAACCTCTAATGCGTGAATGGTAACGGCAGAGGTATGGTAGGCTGGCCTGAATTACATGGAACGCCATTTGAATCTTTGATGCTGGTGCTGTTAGCTTCATTTCTCGTACCTATTATCATTTCACGCTGGAAACGGGTGCAGATGCCTATTGTAGTAGGCGAAATCATTGCTGGAATCATACTTGGCCCGAGTCTCTTAGGGATTATAGATGGACAGGGCGAAGTTTTCGAATTCCTACGCCAATTCGGGTTGGCCTATCTAATGTTCATCGCAGGGATGGAGATTGATTTCACCATGATTGGACGGATTACCAAAAGTGCTGGTGAAGCGCACGTGAAAAAAACCTCTCATCCACTCTTCCTCGCATCAATCTCCTTCACTATAACACTAATTCTTTCAGTAGTAATATCTCATGAACTCGCCAATAGAGGATTAGTCGAAAACGAATGGATGCTAGCCCTGATTCTCTCGACCACATCGCTCGGAGTGGTTCTGCCCGTACTCAAGGAGAGGCAACTGTCCGATACCCTATTTGGCCAAACAGTGCTAATGTCTGCACTTCTAGCTGATTTTGTCACCATGCTTCTAATCTCTCTGTTAGCAACCTACCTAGAGGGTGGAATAAATTGGGAAATGTTGCTAGTGTTTTTCCTCTTCGTAGTTGTGGCTATACTCTATCGAACAGGTACTTTCATTCGCCGTAGTGGACGTATTGGGAAACTTATCGAAGAGTTATCTTCCTCCGGAACAGCCCAAATCAAGTTGCGCACTAGTCTAGCTCTGCTCGTTAGTTTCATCGTGCTTGCTGAGATGCTCAACTCTGAGATGATTCTAGGGGCTTTCATGGCTGGCATAGTCGTATCTCTGCTTAGCGAGACAGAAGATAGCAAATTGGAGAAGGATTTGTCAGAGTTTGGATTCTCCTTCTTCATCCCAATATTCTTCATTCTCGTGGGTGTCGGTTTTGACATTGGCGAATTAACCTCTTCAGAAGAGGCTTTGTGGTTGGTTCCAATTCTACTGGTTGGTGCAATTATTGTCAAATTCATCCCCGTGCTGACCTTCCGCCTGACATACAGTTGGAAAGAAACTTTCGCGGCTGGCTCACTCCTCTCGGCTCGACTATCCCTTATCATCGCCGCCTCCCTTATCGCCCTTGAACTAGAAATCATAACCGCAGCAGTCAACTCAGCCATCATCCTAGTTGCCATAATTACTGTCACCATTGCTCCTCTTCTCTTCACCTATCTCATGCCTGACATCGTCAATGAAGAGGAATAACATAGTTTATGTGGCATTTAATTATGATGCTTTAACCCAATTGAAGAGGGATAGTGATGGAAGATAAGCAACGCAACCTAGTCGCCTTGATTCTTACAGCGCCTGCATCTACCATTGTTTTGGTATTATCAACGATGTTTGGTGGTATAATTGGTTCTTTCATCTATGTGTTTGGAAAGGTTTGGCAGGTTGTAGTACCTTCATTCTGGAGATTGAAAATTGAAAAACTCCCGATTTCAAAATCACCCCCACCCGAGAGATCCATTCGTGAAGGAATAGTTCTAGGAATTGCGATGAGTTTTGTCATGTTTATTGCTTGGCTTGTTGTGGGAGATAAAATCAATCCTGAAGAGGTCAGGTCCTTTGTCAAGCCATTCGGATTACTCAACATATGGTTCTACCTTGCAGTTTTCTTCTACTGGGTCACTCTCAATTCACTGCTTGAAGAATATCTATTCCGATGGTTCATATTTGAGAAATTTGAGACATTAGTTGGTGGAAAATGGGCAGTAATTCTTGCCGGTATCACCTTCACCTCACACCACCTCTTTGGGACTGCTGCGATGTTCCCTTGGTGGGCTGCACTACTGGCTTCGTTCGGTGTTTTCATTGGCGGAGTGATGTGGTCATGGCTCTATCTTAGACATCGAAGTATCTGGCCCTGCTATGTTTCACATGTCATCGTTGACATCACGATGTTCAGCATTGGCGCCTACATCCTCTTTTCATGAGAATCAATCAATCTTCCAGCGTAGCAAAGCGATTGCTCCGCCGAGGCCATCAAGTTGTTGACCTGCATCATGCTCACTTGAGGCTTGAATCAGATTGGAACCTGTCTCATCAAGGCGCGCTGTGAAATCAATCCATGATTCATTGCCAATCTTGGCCTCTACGTCCCTCAACATGTCTGAATTGATGATGAGAGTATCAATGGCTCCTTGCTCAAATGCTTTGAGGATTACATCGTACCCATAGGCGACATCTCCATCGGTGGCCATTCTCCTCAGCGCTTCCTCGATTACCATCGTCTGTTTTGAAATCGCAGTCTCACCCAACAATTCCGCAGCCAGTCCTTCTGCAAGGACTTCATTGGCAGCGGGGCGGCCCCCTATGTTCGTCGCTACATTCATGATTTCCTGTTCGCAACCATTCATCTTGATTAATTTCTCAAATTGTTGACGTGCCATGCCAGGTCCACAAATAACTAGTGGAGTATCTTTACCAAGTAATAATGCAGATTCCTTCGCTGCCTTCAGGAAAAAGCCTTCACGGGCATCCATTGAACTCTTCTCACGCTTCCCACCACCTCTCAAAGTGAAAGTTGCAAGATCTCTCATACCGTGAGATGCTATTTGGAAAAGAATAACCTCGTCATTCTCTACTACAATGATTGAAACTTTAGCACGGCCACCATCTTGTACCGCTTCGGAAAGTAACTTTTCATCAGCACTACTCCAGCCATCCAGTGCGACAAGCTCTACTTGGTCCCCTAGCCCAACATTGTGGGTGTGAAATGAACCTTTGTCAATAGGGGCTTTCGTGATGACACCATGCAATCTGAGATTATCAGAAAACATCTGAAATTCTGTATTTTCAACAGCAATTTCAATCCACATTGGCTTTCGCTCTGCAGATTTTGCTCGGCCACCCCCTTCTTGGGTTCCTGTGGTCTGATCTCTTCTGTGTGATACCATGCCAGCGTGCTTCTTACCTTTCACTAACTGCGACATTACCCACAAGTCATCCTCGTGTTCCACGCGTAGTCTTCGCAGGTCATCATCCCTCTTCAGAATCTGCATAGTACACCTCCATGTATTGGTAGTTTATTCAACCTATTCAAACTCTCGCGTGACATATCATCTTTCAAACCGAGCAAGTGATTCTCACGAGCCACGTGCTGCACCTGGATAACTGTAGAAAGTAATCATTGTCTGAGTATGCCCTATTCCTTGAATTTTTGACAAATTGTCCAAAATCGAATCACCGAGAGAATCCATTTCTCTAGCCACCACTTCAATGATGAAATCCCACTGTCCTGTAATGATATGGCAACCGGCAATGAAAGGGAGTTTGCAAATCTCTTTGGCGACACTACGACGGTCTGCCTTCGCACGGTCGCCAGCCCAGTTGGCAAGAATGAATCCGTGTAACGGAAGACCGAGTTTTTCGTGTGATAGTTCAATTGTGAATTTCTCAATCACTCCCTTCTCTTGCAAGCGCTTGATACGGTCATGTACTGTCACTCTAGGAATTTCTAATCTATCGGCAATACTCTTGGTGCTAGCACGGGCATCTTGCAACAGTAATTCTAGAATCGCCGTGTCTTTATCGTCCAGTTGGTCAAAGAGCATGGTCGCCGCTAAGGCGGCTTATTCTTATTAATTCCGACATAATGACGGAGATGATACCACTTGTGCTGCTAATTTCCGACTAACGCCGAGTTTTATCGGCGTATTGTTGAAAGTCAACAAGCACATCAGAGGCCATGGGAGACGAAAATTCCGACACCGGTTTTGCCACCAAAACGATTCATTCGGGGACCAAACACATTGAGGGTGCAGTAAACACCCCCATTTTTCAAAGTTCAACTTACGAGTTGACTGAGGAACGGTATGCAGGTTGGGCTGCTGGTGCTCAGCACACTCTCATATATGCACGACTTTCTAGCGTCAACTCTGACGCTGCAACCGAGAAAATTTGTGCTCTAGAAGGAGCTGAAGATGGCCTACTCTTTGCAAGTGGGATGGCCGCTATCAGCACCACACTTCTTGGCCTTCTATCAAGTGGCGATCACATCGTTGCAGCACCCGATGTCTATGGGGGGACATACGGCATGATGACTGAAGAATTGCCACGCTTCGGAATCAATGTTAGTTTTGCAGACATGACAGACCCTGCATCCTATGAGGCAGCAATCACTCCAGCGACAAAAATTCTCTACATAGAGACATTATCTAACCCTGCTCTCAAAATCGCAGATATCCCCACCTTTGCAGAGATTGCACAGCGGCACAACATCCTACTTGTGATAGACAATACTTTCACTACTCCTTGGGCAACTAAACCCATAGAGATGGGATGTGACCTCGTCATCCATTCAACAACCAAATATCTTGGAGGACATTCAGATGTCATAGGTGGTGCTGTTGTTGGAAATGCCGAACTGATTTCTCAATTATTCATCAAGAAGGTTCACTTTGGGGGATCACCAGACCCACATGCATGTTATCTCCTAGAGAGAGGGATGCGAACCCTCCACGCTCGTATGCCCCTGCATGCCTCCAACGCACACAAGCTGGCTGCCCGTCTAGATGAACACCCCATGGTTTCCTCCGTCAATCACCCTATGCTCAAGAGCGACAATCAATATGAACTTGCCAAGAAAATCATGCCAAATGGAACTGGGATGCTCGCTTTCACTGTATTAGGTGGAGATGAGGCTGCATTGAAATTCCTCAGTGGCCTACAAATCCTTTTCGAGGCGACAAGCCTTGGAGGGGTTGAGAGTCTAGTCGAGTGCCCATTCAACACCAGTCACATGTTCGTTCCCGAAGAGGTACGGATTGCGGCTGGAATCAATCCTGGATTTGTTAGAATGAGTGTTGGCATTGAGGATGTTGAGGATCTTTGGAGAGACATCGAACAAGCACTCAATTCAATCTGATGAATCATTACTGCATCGGTCCAAAAAACCTCTGAAGTGCATCTGTAATTGATTCCGAATCCTCGCCATTGTCGCCGTCGTGTTGATACTGATGCCACGCTACTGTTCCATTGGGCATGATGATGACAAACATCGGAGTACCACCAGCCTGCATGGCATACATCGATGACTGATTGCGGTCATCGACATAGAGCCAATCATGCGCCTCACCTGGACGAGTGGAACAGTCGTGATTGTTGCCTCGACATCCATTATGGCCTGTCTTGTCTTGGAATGCTGCAATCTCATCCAAAGAGGCATTGAAATAATTGTTAGAGGAAAAGTTGACTGCAAAAGAGAGGAAATCAACCTGCTCGCCATAATTATCATGGAAAGCGCTCAACTCATCGGCAGCCTCCCAGCAGTGCACACAATCTGTACTCAGGAATACAATAAGGGACCATTTAGAATCTGAACCATTTTCTTCTCCTGGAGTAGTTCCATTCCATGAGTTGTTGAAGTGATCGTATAATTGCCACGCTTGCCACAAGCCACCCATAGTACGTGCATCAGCAGCAAGAGGATAGACCTGATTGCCCTCCCAAGGCCCGATAATTGGCTCTTCGGGCATTTGAGTTTGATTGGTACCATTAGTTGAATTGCTACCATTAGTTGAATTGGTACCATTAGTTGAATTGGTTCCGTTCGATGTATTGTTTGTAGTATTGCCGCCACTATTAGTGCCATTTCCATTGGTTGTGTTCCCACCATGTGTGGTTGTGTTGTTTTCATCTGGCAAATCAACCTTGCAATCTTGTGGCTCCTCATCTGGCTGACCTTCGTAACAGCCGGGTAAATTGTTAGATGTAATGGGGTCTGATGGCTCAGATAAACAACCAACTGAAAGGGTGGCGGCAATGAGAAGGAACGCCAGCAACACCGCCCTCATAGAACTCCCTGGTCACTATTAGACTTCAAAGCGTCGTTTACTCGTTAGACCGGCTTGGATTTCAATCTCAACTGAAAGCACCAGTGAAATTACCATCTTCATCCATATCCATATCCATCGCTGCTGGTTGTTTAGGAAGACCTGGCATGGTCATTATTGCACCACAGACCGCAACCACAAACCCTGCTCCCGCATTGAGGCGTATCTCTCGAATTGGAAGAGTAAAACCACTGGGGGCACCAAGTTCTTGGGGTACATGGCTGAATGAATACTGAGTTTTTGCCATGCAAACTCCAAGTTTGTCATATTTCCATTTCTTGATTAATTTGAGATCCCTTTCCGCCTGTTTGTTTAGGTCGATGGAATCCGCACCATAAACCATTGTTGCAATTCTCAGCATCTTTTCAACCACACCCATACTACTCTCAAATAGTGGTTCGAAAGGGCGGCCGTTTGCAAGATGGTCTTGACATGCAGCCGATACTACGTTGGCAAGGTCTGTTGCGCCGGCGCCTCCTCGTTGATGGCCTTCAAAGACTGCTGCGTAGTCCGCCTCACATTCACGGGCACAACGCAACAACTCCTGAACCTCAGCTTCAGTATCGGTAGAGAATCGGTTGACTGAAACTATTACTGGAACAAGAAATCTCTTCATATTGCGTATATGCCGCGATAGATTTGTCATTGCTCCCGCAGTAACTGCTGCAACATCCTCTTTGGCAATTTCATCAGAAGATGGACGTTGCCCACCTGTGGATGAAAAACCACCGCCGTGTAGTTTCATACTACGGACTGTAGCATTGATTACGATGCAATCAGGCGCAATACCACTCGCTACTGTCTTGATGTGAATTGCCTTTTCAGCACCCATATCTGAACCAAATCCAGCTTCAGTGATTACATAATCAGATGTTGAAAGCGCTAACCTATCAGCAATGATACTGGAATTACCGTGGGCAATGTTGGCAAAAGGGCCAGCATGGATGAATGCAGGGTCACCCTCGAGAGTCTGTACTAAATTGGGCAACAGTGCATCACGAAGCAACAACGTCATTGGACCTGCAGCCCCAATATCCTCAACCTTCACTGGATTACCACTCCTGTTTTGGCCGATGACAATTTGTCCAAGTCGCTGACGCAAATCCTTGTAATCACTTGCTAGAGCCAAGATTGCCATCACCTCGCTGGCTGCTGTAATGTCAAAACGCTCCTCACGTGCAAAACCATTCAAAGCACCACCAAGCCCAATTGCAGAATACCTTAGTGAGCGATCATTCATGTCAATTACACGAGGCCACATCACTCGTGATGGGTCGATATCCAACTTATTTCCTTGATGCAAGTGATTGTCAAGCAGAGCAGAACAGAGATTGTGCGCCGCACTCACTGCGTGAATATCTCCCGTGAAGTGGAGATTGATTTGTTCCATCGGAAGAACTTGGGAATAACCGCCCCCTGCTGCACCGCCCTTAATTCCAAAAACAGGGCCCATGGATGGTTCACGGATGACACACACTGCCTTTTTACCAAGTCTATTCAGCCCTTGGTTCAGGCCAATCGTAGTCACAGTCTTACCCTCCCCAAATGGTGTTGGGTTCACACTTGTCACAAGCACTAACACTCCACGCACATGATCTCGTCTAGCCTTGAGAGCCTCCCAAGTCACTTTGGCAATACCATTACCTTTCAAAGAGATGTCTTCCACCCCTAAACCCAACTTCCAAGCGACCTCCTCGATAGGAAGCGGAGTGGCTTCTCTGACTATATCCAAGTCGCTTGGCATGAAGCTTCGTCTCACCATCCATTATTCAATGCTTCATATGACTTATATGCCAGAAATGTGATTTTAGCCGTACTACGTACGGCCCGCTTTGAAAATAAAACATCGAGAGAACAATGCTTTATCTTCTCAAATTGAATCTACATAATAGCGTGAGTTTTTTCAGTTAGGGGGGGTAGGGAGTTAATCATGGGAAGAGTACCGCGTGTTTGTGCTGCCGTTGCCGGTAACCCCATCGAACACTCTTCGACACCGGATTTATTCCGTATTGTTGCACGATTTCTCCAAAAAAGTGGCCATAATATCACTTTTGATGCTTGTGAAAAAATCTCAAACGATATTTTGGTAGATGCTCTTGCATGGGGGCACGCCATGAATTCAGCCATCACTAGAGAGGACAAAGGAGCATACCGTGGCAGAAGAGAGATATGGCTCTCTCTAACCGCTCCTTTGAAACATCAATTACCAATCGACTCCAGCCCTGAGTGGATTTTGGGAGATCCCATGCTAGCATCTGTCAACCAGATGCGCCATGATGGGCATGTATGGCTGGCTGCAGAAACCGATGGTGATGGTTTACTGATGGTGGCAGAAGAATTTGGCTTTGATTTCTCTTTGAAGGACGATTTGGATAAGCCATTACTTTGCATGATTGGAGGTGGATCGACTGCCCGTGCCTGTGCTGCTGCATGGGCTACTGCTAGCGGGAAAATTTGGTGGGAAGGGGGACGTAGGCCACTATCTAGTAGGGGTCCATGGCGAAATTCACTGGTTGATACATCCGATGTTTGCGACCATGTCGGGAGACGTCTTCATGTCGACTTTGACCAATTGCCAGGAACAGAAGCAGAAATAATTGGCGAGAGTATGAAGGCAGAAAATGATGCACCCGTGTTTCTCTCAATCCCATATAGTGGTGGTGAATTTGAAGCTGTGATAGAAAATGAATGGGGGGTTCATCTCAATGGACGTTGGCTCTTGGTCGCCCAACATCTCAAAGCATGGGAATATCTATTCTTCCCCGAAGCAACTGATAATCTCCCCACCCTGAGAGAGGCAATGGAACTTCTCAGTTCTGTAGAAATGTAAACTCGGCGGCGACTGATTCAAAGGTAAAGAAGAGGAGCAGAATATAATGGAGAGGGAAGGTACCAAGGCTGTCGTACTTACCACAGTACTGCTTTTCACCGCGTTCTCCTCACTAATTATTAATGTCAGTGCTGAAGTCAGAGAGGAATCTCCACACTTTATTGGCCCTGTTGGATATGAGCGCTTTTCGCCTGGATGGATGGATTCATCATATAGCGATTCAAAAGGTGACCAGATAGACGTCCGCTTCTATTATCCATCAACCAACGGTGGAGAAAATGTCCCACTAGATTGTTCTTGGGCTCCCTATCCATGGATTGCTTTTCATGGAGATGGGGGAGAAGGTTTTGATGACTATTCTTGGATTGGAGAGGAATTGTCCAAAGCTGGATACTTCGTGGTAATTATTGGAGAAGAACGTGCTGGAAATGAAATCTACCGCACAATCTCCGACCACTCAGAACTAATCGGAACCATCGGTTACATCAATCTCACTGGCGATGTGGCTCGAGGGCCAGCAGGGGCACAGGGTTGCATAGACATGGACCATTGGGGGGTTGCAGGACATGGACTCGGAGCGGGCTTGGCTACTGTTGTCAGCAGTTATTGGGGTGCTGTATTCACCACAGGTCAATTCCAGCCACCACGCGCCCTGTTTGGATTTGGCTTGGATTCGGATGACATCGGTACGGAGATTAACGCCATAGAGATGGCTCATCCCGCACACGCCCTCTTTCTAACTGGTACGATGGACACCGTGGCACCGCTTGATGAACACGCTGAGCCACTACTTGACCAATGGAATAGTGGGTGGCAACTACTCGAAGTTGTAGGGGCAAACCATGTACAGTATGAGGATGATCAATCATTTCTCGATAATCTGTTTGATGGGGACGCTACAATGACTGAAGCGGAGCAACAGCAACACGCCGTAAACAAAGTCAAACCTTACCTCGATTTGACACTAAAAGGTGAAGATGAAAGTTGGTATGCTGCCAGCAGCCGAGAAAATAATCCAGACCAGCCATCAGACCCTGATTCATATCTCTCAGAAAATCTCTCAAACAACCAATTCTACCGCGTGACCCAACATGAAAATATTGTGGGCGCACCTGCCGCTAGAGCAAATCCCCTCCTCTTCTTCGACCCCTTGACTAACCGTACTGTTCTTGCAGCAGGTTGGGGCGAAGGTGGTAGTGGTTTCAGTGACATGTGGACTTTAGATCTCTTTGACACTCGTGAATGGGAGGAGGGTACTGGTGGGCCCACCTCTGTGGGAAGTAATGCATTTGCCAGCGACGGCTGGGCAGCAGGGTTATTGTCTGGTGGAAGTGATACGGGTGATTCGACCCTCTGGAGGTGGAACGGATGGTCATCATCATGGATTGCCTATCCAGAAAGTGTTCGACCTGAAGGAGTTACAGGACAATCACTAGTCTGGGATTCACTATCTTCCCGCTACATATCTTATGGTGGTTACAACTCATCAGGCGCATTTTCGAATGAAACTTGGGTATTTGACCCCGGGGCTGCCACATGGCAGAATTTGCATAGCCTGAATTCACCCCGTGGAATTTCTGGGGCAGCGATGTTTTTCTCAGAGGGATGGAATCGAACCATACTGTTTGGAGGAATGGGTGCTGATGGCAATCTCTCAAATGAAACATGGATGTTCAATGGAGAAACAAACAGTTGGTCAAAACTTCAACTTCCGGGCTCATTTCCTTCAGCAAGGATGGAGATGGCAACTACCTTGGATATTGAAAATAAAATTGCCTACATATACGGTGGTCTTGCGGTAGATACCTCTGGCTTTGGAGTTGAATACTCTAGAGAGTTATGGAGTTTCAACCTCAATTCGTTGGCATGGAATCAAGTCTCAAGTGAGGGGATTAAAGATATGTCCTCCTCTGCCATGGCATTTGATAACGCCAGCAACAATCTAGTGGTGTTTGGTGGCAATTCTTGGGAGGGGTTGTCTGATGAAACTTGGCTCTACAATTTAAGTGAGAATGAGTGGGAGCTTCATTCTTCATCTTCAGCAATTACTTCCACCGATGTAATCCATATTTCTGCATCTGTAACTGAGCGCGATTTGGATTCCCCCCCTAATGCTCTTGAGGTCCATTGTCAAGTTGTTGGAGAAACTGCATGGGTTACTGGAAATTGGGATGATTCCAATGATACTGCTAATTGTGACCTCTCTCCTTTCTCACTTTCACCTGGTTTCCACACCGCCGTGCTCAGAGTATTACATGAGGGACAACGGGCAAGCATCCAAACCACCTTTGAGAGAGCAAATGCACCACCTATTCTAGTCAATCCAATGCCTAGTTACATCATTGAAGAAGAGGGTGAATTTACCATCAACGCAAGTGAGATTGCCAGTGATGTAGATGGACATGAATTGAGATTCATAGGCAACGGGTTCACTTTTGCGGCACTGCATGAAGGTGACCTTGAACCAGAGTTAGACTATATCTTACAAAATGATAGACGGCGACTCAAATTGGTTGATTTAGCCGATTGGTCTAGTCGTAGTGGGAATACTTGGTATACTGTTTGTGGAGAAATAAGAGATGAGGCCACTCCTGGAAATCCACCTGCAAGGGTACCATTTTGTTTTGAATTAATGCATCAATCAATTGACGACCCCTTTGTGGTATTGGAGCATCCAACATTCACTATGACAGAAGATCAAAATGCAACTGTCTTCGACTTAGCCCCCTATGTGACTGATGAAGAATTGGATACTGTAGCAATACATTGGAATACGCAACTCGACTATTATCACATGGACCTCAACTATTATGGTGGAAATATCATAGTTTCTGGAATTAAAGACGTTCCAAATTCAACATCTCCATACACCTCAAATGTGAGTGTTGAACCATCAGAACACTGGCATGGAGTGGAAGAAATTTCATTTTGTATGCACCATTTTGCAGGAGGAGATGCATTAGCAAATGGTGACTGTGTGTGGTTGAATGTCACTTTTATCGTAACTCCGGTTGCAGACCCACCTCTTTTCAATTACACCCAGATTACTCTTGATGAGGATAGTGTTAGTACTACTCCACTAAGCGAGATAGTTTGGGACCCTGATGGCGATGAAGTAAATGTCACCGTTGAATCGGGAGAAGTTTACATCACACTGGATATTTGGCACGAAATGCTTAGAATCACACCTGAACCAAACTGGTTTGGAAGGTCAGTAAATTGGGCAATTGTTGCTAGCGATGGCGTACATGAGATTCGCCAACCACTACGAATCACCGTCGAAGAAGTTGATGATGAGACATTGGTTGAATGGATAAAACCAGCCAACATATTGGATAATATGACCGAACTTAGATTTCAGATTAGTGATTTAGATAGCGATGGTCCGTGGCTAGTTGAATATTATTGGAATGATGACGAATGGGAAGAAATCTCCCCATCCTGCGCAGCCTTGGATGATGACCAATACGAATGTCAAGCAGACCTACTCGCTCACGACCTCTCTTTTGGAGATCACAAATTATACCTACGAATCAATGATGGTGAATCTATCAGTGAAGTGGAATCATTTTGGCTTGAGAAAGCTGACCCTAATGCAGGAAGTGCCTCTAATACTGGCTCTCAGGGTGAAATTTCAGGGTTTGTTTTCATCATTGGTGGGATTCTACTCTTGCTCGGCATTGGCGCGCTCATCGTCGCCCTGACCAAACGAAACGAGTATGTGTGAAATACTCTCTAATGAAAAGTTGGGAATGTATTTCTGATGAAAGAATGCTAGAGGAATCCAAATCGCAGTATGAATCAATGTCATTACAAATGAAACCTCGATTGAAAGTGACTCTGGACGATATTCCACAATTAATCTCAGAATAGAGAAATGGATTACGTAGATAGACAATGAAAGAGCACCAGCAGGAGCAAGAATGGCAAATAGACGCTCAGCCCTTTGGCGCATATGGCAGGCACTGTACCAGATGAAATGTGACCATGTAGCAGCGGTCAAAACAAACCAGAGATTGGATGGGAAAAATGTCAGAACTGCATCGCCACTAGTTAACGCCCATTGACTCCCGCTAATTAGTGCAAATCCACCAGTTACGGCCAGTACCGAAAGCGCGGTACATCCACTGATGCGTAAATCACTGCCCTCATTATCATCTTGTAGAAGACCCCCGGCAAGGAAGAAGCTCCACCACGGCAAGAGTGGGTAAGTTCCATTCAAAAAGAGGCGCGCAAGCCATTCTGTGCCACCTGAGGAGTAAACCAGTTCACCCCAACTCCAGCTGACTCCAAAATCAAGTGGGAGAAGGCTCGATAGTGCTACTAGCAAAGAAAAAATGAGAAGGGAGGCTCTCTTATCAAAAAATTTTGCTGACAAAGGGGTTAGTAATGTGCAGAGAGCAAGCAGCGTTAGTACCCCAGGTGTGAACCAGCGGAAACTTTGTGGTAACAACAGATTGACCAATAACTGCATCGCCACTAGAAGAGTGATTCTAGAGATTAGCCAGCGCCCAAGATCTCTAGTTGAGAGGCGCTTCTTGACTGCGCGATGGACTCCCCAACCCGAGAGTGTCACAAAGAGGGGAGCAGCCATGCCCCCAATTGCTGCTGAGAGAAGGGCTAATGGGTGAGTGATACTCACTCCAACAGGACTGACTAACGAGGCCGTGTGCACTTGTACCATGCATAGAATTGCGAGCGCCTTGACCGCGTCAATGTGGTGCAGTCGCTTGTTTCTTGACATTTAATGCCTCATTTAGAGTGGGATATTTCCATGCTTTTTTGGTGGAGTCCACTCTCTCTTATTCCTCAATAGGCGCAATGCCCTAATCAACCTGATACGGGTATCAATTGGCTCAATCACATCATCTAACCAACCGTTACGAGCGGCAACATAAGGGTCGCCAAATTTGCGCTTATACTCAGAGACCAATTCCTTATGAGTTTCAGCGGGGTCATCAGCCACCTTCAATTGTTTCCTATGAATGATATTGACCGCCCCCTCCGCACCCATCACCGCTAGTTCACCAGTGGGCCATGCAACATTGTAGTCGGAACGCAGATGTTTGCAAGACATTGCGAGGTATGCTCCACCATATGCCTTACGAGTCACCACAGTCATTTTGGGAACTGTCGCTTCGGCATAGGCAAAGAGTAACTTGGCACCATGGCGAATTATGCCCCCCCATTCTTGAACAGTTCCTGGGAGAAAACCCGGTACATCAACGATGGTCAATAGAGGAATATTATAGCAATCACAAGTTCGAATGAATCGGGCTGCTTTGATACTCGCATCAATGTCTAGACAACCAGCGAGTACTTTGGGTTGATTTGCAACAATCCCCACAGTTGAGCCTTCCAATCTAGCAAAACCAACGATTATGTTATCAGCGTAAGTTTCAAACAACTCCATAAAATGACTATCATCAACAACCTCACCAATCACTTTTCTTATGTCGTAGGGGTGATTGGTATCATCAGGTATCAGACCTTCAAGAGAATCACAACTTCTCTCTGGGTCATCGCTACACTCGAAAATTGGAGGTTCGGCCATGCAGTGATCAGGTAGGAATGAGAGCAACTCTGAAACAATTTCATTAGCATCATCCTCGTCAGAGGCGATTAAACAAGCGATTCCTGAACGGCTAGCATGAAGGTCGGCTCCACCAAGTTCCTGAGGAGTCAACTCACCACTAACCGTTTCTTCAGTTTCCAATGGGCTTGAAAGGAAAAGTTGGCCATGGTCCTGTCCAAGGATGACAAAGTCTGCCAATCCTGCTGCAAGAGCAGAAACGCCTACGACTGGGCCGAGAATCAAACTGAACATAGGAATCCGCCCACTACAAGCAACAAGCCTGTCGAGAAGTTCACCGGTTCCAGCAAGTGAATGGACTCCATCCTGAGCCCTTTGGCCACCGCCATCCCAGATTCCTACAAGTGGAATTCTAGCACGTTCAGACATCTCAACTATCTTAGCGATTTTGAGAGCGTGCATCTCACCCATTGAGCCGCCAAAGACTGAGAAATCTTGAGCAAAGCAAAATATTCGGCGACCATCAACTGTGCCATGACCGCACACAACACCATCACCTTCGACTAAATGCAGATGCAGATTGAACTCATCATTCCTATGAGTGACAAAACTGTCAACTTCAACAAATGAATCTTCATCAAGAAGTGCTTCTATTCTCTCTCTAGCTGTTCGACGGCCACTAATTCTCAGAGCATCGACTTTTGCTCGACCACCTCCTGCAGCAGCCCTTTGACGGCGAAACAGCAAATCTTCTGAGAGGTCACTCCGACGCGAAGGCGGCGCTGGCATCATACCCCCCCATGTGGTGGCGGTGAATCACAATAACGGTAGCGAGTATAAGAAAAAATCCAATTGAAAAGTTAATTTTTCAATTGATATATCAAATGTCTGAAGGATTCTCGCCCGCCAAGTTTTCACGCCATGCCAATGCTAGTTCCTCGCCGCCCAATCCGCAGCTCAACAAGTGATGAAGTTTGACAAGAGCAGTTTCTGGAGGGAAGTTGGTCCCATGGCCCAACACACCAATCTCCTGTTGCTCCCTTCCTTTGCTGTAAACATCGAGATGAACTGGCCCCGAAATGCATTGAGTTGCCATGGCCACAACGCCACCTGACTCTAGATACTCCATCAGAGAAGTTCGTACCTCATCATTCTCTGGAGCATTACCAGGATTATCAATCGGAAGGTGCCCAAGCCCTGTGCCCCAAAACAGAATAGCTGAATAATCATGTGCTGAAGCATGCTTGATTTGATCCGCATATAGATGCGAACCAGACACCAACTGGAGAATTTTGATATTGGCGTCAAATAGTACAGGGGAATTATCAGTAGTACGCTCCAGAGAGGTGGTAGCAGTATTGTATGCATCTTCCAAATTAAGCGTAGCCTCGCCTCTAGTTACTGTAATTGTTGCAATATTGGGCTGATTAATTGAAGTAAATGCATCTCTTCTTGAAGAGTGATTCTTGCGTGCCGCACAACCTGGTATCACCGCCATCGTACCATCATCGCCAGCAGCGTGCATCACAACAACTGTCGAATCACCAGCACCCGAAGGCTTTGGCCCAGAGGCGGCCCAATGGACTGCAGCAATCAGATTCTCCGCGCCATCAGTCGATCCTCGATCGGAAGAACGTTGCGAGCCTGTAAAGGCTATTCTCCCAGCAGGGACACCGCCCCCCCCTGAAAACGCAAATGCAAGAGCAGCAGCAGAAATGTGCATGGTATCGGTTCCATGCGTGATTACTACACCTTCGGCCCCATCATCAAATGATGCTGCGGCAGCTTCTGCCATCTGATTCCAATGTAATGAACGTATATCGTCAGACCACATATTGCCCAATTTGCGTGTTTCAATTCGGGCAATTGAGAGCAATTCTGGCACTGAGGCGATTATTTCTTCTGGCTCAAAACGGGCTGTTACCGCACCAGTTGCATAATCAACTTTTGAAGCGATTGTGCCCCCCGTATGAAGTATGTGCACCAGTGGAAGATTTGGGTTCACTTCTACAGAAGAGACCTCGCCTCCACCAACAGCGATGCCACCTAATACCTCAATTTGCTCAACCGACGCCAGTGAATGGGTTGCGTTGTATCCATTTACCAATTTTACAGTCACATGACCATCCGAGCTGGGTGCGAGAAGCACCCCTTCAACTTCAGTAGGACCATTCCATGTAGTTGCCACTAGTCGAACCCTTGAACCTACATCTGGTACATCGTCGGCCTCAACCATCACCTTGTCGGGTACCGGCTTAGTCCATCAAGACAACGCTTCAAAATGAAAATAATTGTGAACTATGCCACCCTCTGACAAAAACCGTCAAGCAATGTGTAATTCAGAACGGGATATGATGCCGGGAGCGGGGCTTGAACCCGCGACCTTCGGATGTCCCAGGACACCTTAGGGGAGTGTAGCGCTCACCGTTCCGCCATTTCTGGCTACCCTATGAGTCCGACGCGCCACCAACTACGCCACCCCGGCAGTAAACCCACCGACTCACAACGCCTCTTTGAACGATTCGGGCTAAGTGTTGCAATCCACCCACTACACTGAGAGGGGCCCTTCAAGCGAACCAATGATAGGCGAGTTCTGCTCGGGTGGGTTGAAGCAGATGGTCGACCTCAACACGGCAATGCAAGCGGCACGTGCTGAAACGCGCCGCAAGAAGCGAGATAAAGATGACAGGAAAAAGAGACCTGGGAGTGATTTAGGTGTTGAGAATTTCAATCCAAGAGATCACGTTGAGAAAGAGAAAGCTGACACTATTTCGATGTGGCTAGTTATTGTTTTCGGGCTCATTATTTCATTTATCATGCGATATCTCATGATGCCCGGAATGGATGGGCCAAAAGCAGTACTTTGGTCACTCCCCCTTACGTTGATTGTTGTAATCCCATCTCTGCACAAGGTGCTAGTTCCTGAACCATACAAATCTCGATACACCCTTGGTAATTGGTTCCGTGCCTCAATGCTCTTTATTTTCACATGGCTTGCCCTTTCATTCATTCTGGTCAACCCTCCAATCGGCGATATAGTAGCACCAGATATTGCGGGAAAGATGACAGTGGTCATTGTTGACAATGGAGATGTGTTAATTGATAGTGAAAATCTCACTAGTAAGGGTGGAAATTTCATATTGGACAAAAACGGAAGCGGTGGAGAGGCTTGGATGGTCTTTTCAGTCAACGACAATTCTGACCCTGCAACCGCTGCACTTCTGGTAACTAGCCACTATAACGCCCCAGGGGAATCAGATGTAATACATTTCAACAAAACACTAGGGAATAACAGCGATTGTCCCAGCATTTGGGATGGTCTACGTGAATCTCAACAAAATTCCATCACCACTCACGATTATGATGAATGTGTAGCCATCAATCTAGGCACATTAAATGAAGGGGAGTACCTCATCACAATCACACTGACTGAAGAAGGAAAACCGTGGATAAATACTAGGGTAATAGAGTATGACTTAGCAGTTGTATGATTGCACTCTCAGGATGAAAATGAAAGTGAAGGAATCTAACAGATTTGGGCTTCACTCACTCAGTAAACGGCAGATATTGGAGCACATGGCATCAAGTTGGAGTGCTTCGCCGCCACCCTCTACCAATCGGAAATCCACCTGTGCAAGCATTTCAGTCAACTCCAACTTCTGTATCTCCTCAAGAAATTCTGTGTCAAACATCGCTCGATGTAACTGGTTTATGAAATCGGTTCCGGCAAGACCGAACTTGTCCAGTATTTCCTGTAATCTCCGGCGCGCAGGATGAAAACCATCACGTTTGCAAGAAAGAAGAAAAGCGTGTAACTGCTCTGGTGGAGCGGTTGCAGTGGTCTCATAGATCAGTGCCCTCGTGACATGTTTGTCAAGAGAGGCCGCCACTTGTAGCGCTGTAATGGCTTTTCGTAAGTCACCAAGACTGACATGGATGATTGCTTCCTTTGCGTCATCATCAAGTTGAACGTCTTCAGCACTGGAAATTTCTGTAATCTGTTGAGATATCTGGTCGTTCGCTAATGGCCTGAACCTGAATACAGCACAACGAGATTGAATTGGCTCAATAACCTTGCTTGAATAGTTGCATGACAGGATGAATCGGCAAGTCTCGGAATATTGCTCCATGATTCTCCTCAATGCACCCTGTGCATCAGAAGTAAGGGCATCAGCTTCATCGAGGAAAATTACCTTGAATGTCGCACCACCGAGCGGACTTGTCTTAGCAAATTGCTTCACTTTGTTGCGGATGCTGTCCAATCCCCTCTCATCACTCGCATTCATTTCAAGAATATTATCACTAAACGAGTCTGCAAACACGTCCCGCGTCAAAGCAATGGCGGCAGTGGTTTTCCCAGTACCAGGGGGACCCGCAAATAGCAGATGAGGGAAGGTACCTTGCTCCGCATAGGCTTGCAGCCTCCCGATTACAGCAATTTGGCCACGAATGTCGCTAACTGATTGAGGTCGATGTTTTTCAACCCACATCTTCGCCATAATGCCTGCCTCGACAAAGCCCTTCAAACGACCGCCAATAACCATTTTGTATGATGCAACTTGGCTAATTAACAAAAAACGGGAATATGCATAGCATAGTCCCGGCGCCGAAAGCGGTTAAGACTAGCACGGCCTCGCCCAAAGGGATTGCCATTGGGGTTGGGCAAATGAATAGAAAGATGATGACTGCAATCTTATTGATTATGACGATGCTTACTGTACCTTGGGTTGGTATGCTTGAAGGTCCTGAATTGCATCAGCAAAAGGAGCCATCGTGGACTACTACGACTCCTGTTGTTGCATCGCAAGATACGATGCTGAACTCAAGTGCAGAAAACACCACTCATGGAGGTCATCACAACCTCAATTTGTCCTCAATAGGTGATGAGGGGTCTTACATTCTTTACTCATTCCCCCTACTTCAGAATTCTACCTTTGGGGGCCAAGTTCCCGGAGGATCCTATATCCAAAGTGCTTGGATTACACTTTACCTCACTTCAGGACAATCCTTGGGTGGAAATCATGTTTATGCAGCGACGTTGAATGGTGGTTTCGATGAAAATCACACTACTTGGCTCAACCAGACACACAACACTACTTGGCAGAAACCTGGAGCTCAAGGCGACGCCGATCACAATGATTGGGAGCCTCGCACTTCCATTACTTCTTCATCGGCTTCTGTGACTCTCAATGTTACTGCATTGGCTCAACAAGCCTTCCTTTCCTCCTCACCTTATTCCCTCGATGTGATTGTTTCCATGTCTGGCGACGGTTTATTCACTCTAGCCAGTAGTGAGCATCCGACCACAACGAAACGGCCCACATTTACAGCCACAACTTCTATTGGGGTGCCATCTAATAGTTCCATCACAATTTCTGGCCCCTCCGATGGAACTGTGATGATTGAGGATTCTCTTGCTCTTGAAGCCGACACTACACCTACTATGTCATGGAAAAATCATTTAGGAACTGGTGTAGAAATGCAAGTTTCACGGAAACCAGACTTCCGTTCTGAAAATGATAGTGACAGTTGGGTCTACAACTCATGGAGCGGCAGTGGTTTTACCTCAAATGGTGCCGTTGGTACTTTCACAGTTCCTTCTAGTTCAAGTCTTGATGAAGGAATGGTTGGCTATTGGAGAACTCGCTCAACTAATTCTGACCAACTATCTGACTGGGAATACGGGTATTTCTTACTCCCTGAACATAATGTCACAAGTAACCCAAACGCAACTGCAACATTAGAGGTCTATCGCGACAGACTCAACATGAGCCGTGGTACTGTCGACGATGCATGGCTACGATCTGGTAGTTCCAACATCAGTTCTGGAAATAACGAAAACATGTGGATTGGTCACTCTAATACCACCTCATGGGGTTACATGAATTCTATAATAAAAGTGGATTTACCCGACTCCGGATTACATGACAATGCCACCGTACTAAGCGCTTACTTGAAAATGCGGAGAACTGGTAGACAAGGCACTCCATGGATTAGTGTCCATCAAATGTGGCAGGACAATTGGAGTGCAGAAGACGCCACATGGGACACATATGATGGAATCAATAATTGGGGCGCAGGTGGAGCCTATGACCAAATCTTCGCTGGTGCACTTGATGTTCAGAGAGCAAATAAGAGCGGCCCCACTTTTGACTTTGATGTTACTTACGCTGTTCAAGAATACCTCAGAAAAGCCAACTACTTAGGAGGATACCAGATAGGAGGGTTGCAGTGGACTGAAGGGATATCATTCCTATTGACAAGTAAAGGTGAAGTCAATGAATGGATTAAATTTGGAGGTAGTGGAGATTCAGCATACACCTATCGACCAACAATGGTCATCACTTACGAATGGGGTGACGGAGCCGGCCCCGGAACTACTGTCACGGTACAATCACCTCTTGATGGGCATGGAGTATGGGAGGTTGTCAATGAACACAATCTCACAGCAGATTTGACACCTACCCTCAACTGGTCCTCTGTAGGACATACAAATGATGATGTTCGAATTGAATTTGCTTCAAACGAAGACTTCACTGAAGGGCCACTATACCGCGTGGATAGCCGCGATGCAAGCAGTGGAATTGATACGAACGCTGGTAATTTCACAATACCCACCTCATGGGGATTAGATTATGGTGAGGATTACTACTGGCGAATTCGTTGGGTTGAAGATGGAGATTGGGGAGACTACGAGCAACAGGAAATGTTTGTCTCAACTATCAACTCCACTTGGGTTTCCAACAATACTTGGCAAATACGTTTACGGAACAACAACGCATCGAGCACTATGGTTGCCCCATACTGTAGAGAGACCTATATCGACAACCTTGGTCAAAATTCAAATAATGATGGATCTCAATTATCAATAAGTAGCGACCAATACACAGTGTTTGGATGTAATCTGAAAACACACTCCTTACCACAAGGATACGCGGTCATTGATGCAGAATTGAGAATGAAAGCGGAGGCCGGTGCCGGTTTTGGAACTGTAACTGCTAACACCTACGAATTACTCAATCATCTTTGGTCTGAAGATGGTGCTACATGGGTAAAATACAACCCTGCCAATAATTGGTCAGGTTCTGGTGCCAGCGGTAACGAACGGGGACAACTTCTCGATTTTAACTCACTCTCATCATCAACTAATTGGGCAACTTGGAATGTGACAGTCGGGGTTCAGAACTCAATGCGTTGGGATGTCCCTGTAGATTTCCTAATTGTGGGGAGTGGCTCTGGGGCGGCCGTTATGTATGACAAGGAAAATGCTGGTTCGAATACTGCAGATTATCCTGAACTTGTAATCAACTACAGACCCGGCTCAATGGAAGTTCCAAACCCCCCACAACCATATTCACCACAAAACGGTGCATGGTCAGTAACAGATGGAATACAGGTCAGTCCAGAACTTAGACCCAAACTCACTTGGAACCATACAGGTTCGATTGGGGCAAATGGATGGGTCGTGGAATTGGATACCACACCAACCTTCAACAGTATTGATTTGAGAGAGGCGCGTTCGTGGGTTCAAATCAATGATTTTGATGTCACAAACCGTACTTATGTGCCTTCAACAAACCTAACAAGCGGCAAAACTTGGTATTGGCATGTTAGAGGTTCTTCTCAAACCAACCAACTTGGAAACTGGAGTAATGATTCGAGTTTCATCGTCCCAAACATTGAGAGTGGCTCAGTTGATGCCAATAACTCATACATTGTCATCCGTCCTGGTGCTGCGGTCCCCGCCCCTGGCCCGGGTATTCCCATTGTACCAGACACTTGGATTGTTAGCGGTACCAATAGAAATGTCACTCACCAAACCGCAAGTAAACTAGTTGTTGGCTGTACAACCAGCGATTGCCCTAAAGCAGCGTTGCTCTCATTCCCATTAGATTCGCTCCCTCAGCCTAGTAATTCGCGGATTGTCAGCGCTGAACTACAGCTCTGGCCATACTCCGTCAATTCAACCACTCAGGGAGAAGCACCTAGAATATCTGTTCACCGTACCATGCGAAATTGGAATGAAAGCGTCAATGGAATATCGTGGACTGGCGATTATGTTAACTCTACGACAAATTGGTCTCAACAAGGAGGCATCGGTAGTGGAGATATCGGGCCTCTTATTGATATTGGAAGTCCTGTGCAATCACATCGGTTTGATCTCAACGTCACAGAACTGGTTCATGACGCCATTAATAATGGTGTGAATAGCGTAAATATGACTCTACGCTCTGATACCAACGCCTACTCTGAGGCTGTTTTCCATAGTGCCAATTACACTTGGTCATCTAACCGGCCCGCCCTAGTAATTTGGTATCGTAATGGTACCGGAACTGCGGCAAGCGTCACCCCTACTCTTGCCTACCCAGTTAACGGTGATATCACTTGGGACCTCTCTGGTCATGCCGTTGGAAGCGACCCCACTCCAACCCTCAAATGGACTCAGCCAACCAGTTCATCATATGCAGATAACTGGCGACTTTTCATCTACAATGACACCAGTGATGTTCGTGATGGGTACCAAATCTTCGATAGCAGATATGATGCTGGATTTAATTTGGGAAGCTCCCAATACCAAACTTGGACACCATCATCAAACTTCACTTTTGATGCAGAACAACGATGGTTTGTTCAAACAATCAAAGATGACATTTACGGAGAAAGGAGTAATTCTTTCACATTTAATGTCCCCAATGCTCTTGGCTATGAATTGAATTCCACCCATGCTCGTTTACGAGTTATCGAAGGGGGCGCATTAACTAGTCAATCATTACCAATGTCATTCGCTGACGCTTATCTCGATTCTAATCAGCCAACAACCAATCGGGGAAATAGCGCGGCCTTATCGGTTGGAAGGAGCCCCTCCACGACCAATACTAATTACCAATCTTGGGCTGTGATGGAAATTGATATCTCCTCCTTACCAGTTCCTAATCCATGGGAAGTCACTAGTGCAGAAATTGAATTGTACTGCTACGGTTCTTCAAGTTCCAGCACACTTGATGTAGCTGTTTTCCCGCTTCTTTCTAATTTTACTGAAATGCAAGTCACACACAACAACCGCAATTCTACTCTACCATGGCCAAGCCAACCCCACGGAGGCTTCATTGACGGCGTTACTATTGGTGGCGTTGGATGGTATTCATGGAATATCAGTCAATTAGTACAAACTGCACGCCTTCGTGGCGATGATACCGTCCTATTGGCCTTCTCTTCACATGAGGGGATGACGGTGTACAAACAATTCCACAGTTCGGAGAGATCTGGTGCGAATTCGGATTTGCGGCCTGTCCTGAATATCACTCATCGTATTGGAACTCAATGGCAACCACCTGAGGCAATAAACACTGTACCGGGTGTCCAATCAACACTTTGGCAATCAGGAGAACCAAGACCTACTGCACGGGATCCTGTAGTTTTAGGATGGAGCGTGTGTCCAATGTGTAACCCCTCTAATATCACATCGTGGCAGATTCAGTTCTCTCCAAGTCTTTACTTCTACCCATACAACCATCTTGACTCTAGTGATTCAACCACCTACAATGGAACATTTGATACTACGATCCTCTCGTATGAAATCGACCCACAGGGAGATTTCCAATGGGTACACGGGCCAACGGGATGGTCTAGTTGGCCTGATGCTTGGATATATTGGAGGGTAAGGCCAGTAATTGACAATTCATTTGGAAACTGGACTAATGGAGGGGAATTCCGAGTTCCTGATGATCAGGGTAGCGATGATGGTCTTGGCAACCACACTGTCACAATGTCCCGCGGTTCTATATTCGAATCTAGTGGTTTACTACCCACTGTGCCGGATACTTGGATTGACTCCACACCTAATGCAGGAAACACCACCCAACAAGGTAGTAACACAACTTTGGTTGTTGGAGATTCACCATTCCAGTCCGGGCAAGAATCGATTGCATTGCTTCAATTTGACCTTGGAGAATTGCCCTTCCCATCCAACATGTTGGCAACAACCGTTTCCCTGAAGTTATTCAGAGCAGGATTCACCGCCTCTGGTAACGCAGTAGTAGGAATACACGAGTGTTCTACCTTTTCTGAGAGTGATACATGGAGCACATACTCGTTTAGCAACAACTGCAATTCAACTGCTGCCTCAACCGTCAGTCAATCACTCAGTGGTTTTGGAATATGGTATGATTGGGATATCACCTCTATTGTACAATCTGCTGGCCACAATGGAACCGTGTCAATAGCAGTTCGCACTACCACTACTAATGGATACATACAGTTCGCCTCCTCCGAGAACGCCGCTTCAGTTCGCCCTCAGTTAGTGCTAGGCTATATCGACAACACAAATGGGACACAACCACCGACTACGCCTGTTCTTTCATGGCCAGCAGACCAACAGATTCTCTACACCGTCTCACAAAGTGATGACTTCTTGCTAGGCTCGCCAGTGAGGCCAACCCTCATTTGGAACTACGCTACTGACACAACAGGATACATCATCCGCCTATGGAACACTAGCACACAATCCAATCCATACATCTACTACTCATGGAATGCAACTAGCAACCAAGGAACCTTCGGCCAAAGCAGTTTTACTGCAGGCTGGGATATGGAGTTAGGTGGAGTGTACTATTGGAATATTCAAGGTATCAATGGATCAGTTCTTGGCCCACGTTCATCTACGTGGTCATTCGCCATCGGTAATCCGAATACTCAAGCCATGGGTAACAACATATGGCAGACCGCCTATCAAGAAGGAAATGATGTTAACGAATTCAATCACCCAACAGTAGAAGATACCTACATCAATGGAGGTAATCCATCTACTAACTATGGCAATAGTCAGTTGAGAGTCGGCGAAAACTGCCTACCAATGGGGCCTGGCGGAGCTCTAGGAGATTGTATCACAATCATACAAATAGACTTGTCACAAATCCCACTAACTTCTGATGGACGTGCACATTCAGGGAAGATCATGTTATGGCTTGACAGCGTTGTTTCACCCAATTCTGGTTGGGTTGACATCACTGCTTATGCTCTATTGAATAGTAATTTCAGTGAAAATCAAGCAACTTGGGTACAAGCATCACTTGGGAACAATTGGATTACTACTGGACTGGGCGCCGGTACAGATCGTGGCCTAATTGCACTAGATACTGTAAGAATCAGTTCAGCAGCACAATCTGGCTGGTACAGTTTCGATGTCAGCGGCGCTATGTCTGCTAATTTGAATGGGACCATATCTATCGTTCTACTTGGTAGTGCGCAACCAACACCTGGCGCTACAGCACAAATTACTGCGGTTTTTGATAGTAGTGAGGCAACTTCCGCCTCTAATCGACCAAAGTTTGTATTAAACTATACAAGTGTCTTTGATATTTCTGTAACTGGATTGAACACAACAACTGCTGACACTCAAGTTCAATTGAATGCTATTTTGGTAGATGTAAACAACAATTCAATCGTTGGTAGTGTTGAATGGACTACTTCTGATGGAACTATTGACAGCAACGGCCTCTTTACCCCTGAGCACTCTGGAAATGTCACCATAACTGCGCGCTTTGGGCGCATCATTGTCTCCCACACCATTGTCGTTCAACCTGGTATTCCAATCGTCCTAATTGGCGGTCCATCGGCATCAACTATCACAAGCGACCAATCGGTTCCAATGTGGTTTATGATCTTAGACGCAAACAACAACTCTGTACCGGGAACCGTGCTAACCATCTCAGTAACAAATGGGTCTGTAGCTCAAGGCCTCTCACACACCACTCCCGTAGGTAATCTCACCTACATGCCATGGACGGTTGGCTTGCAATACATCAATGTCTCTTGGAGCGGAGGTAACATCACTTTGGAAATCACCGTCACACAGGGCATTCCAAGTTACATTGTCATGAATGGAGATGCCTCGATTCCTGCTGGAGAGAGCCGTGACTTCAACTGGACTGCATATGATGCACACGACAATTTCGTGACTCCTTCTCGACTTCTATCAGTGAACTGGACTGTAGAAGATGGTAATACCACTCAAACTGGTAACTATACTGCTGACAAAGTAGGTTTCTGGAATATCACCATGACGACTGGCTACGGCTTGTCTGCAAGTCAAATAGTTGAAACTACTCATGGCCTAATTCATTCGTTAGAGGTAACTCCTTCAGCTACTGCAACCACTGCTGATGATGAAATTCAGATTTATACCGTCAGAATAGATATCCGCGGAAATCGCCTCAATGTCACCTTGCCGGCTCTGGCTTGGGTTCCAACGAATGGCACCATCTATGCAGATACACCTGTACGTTGGGCACCGTGGACTGCAGCAACTCAAACCATCGATGCAACCCTTGAAAATATTACTACTCGAATCATAATCTCGGTGGTTCACGGTGAAGTTGTTGGAATAGATGTTCGAAGTGGCGATAGTGAAATTCTAACATCAGGAAATGCTGCCACAATTGGAGCACTGAACTATGACCAATTCGGCAATGAGTGGAATGCTGCCATTGATGCTTGGGTAATTAATGAGCCAATGGCTGACCAAAACTGGCTAACTCCTTCAAGTTCTTACGCTGATTTTGATGCTGTGATTGTAGGCAGTTGGACGATAACTGCAACCTATATTCATGGGCAAATCGCAATGAGTGACTCCATCACGTTCAATGTTGAAGCAGGACCACTCGCAAGCATCACCACCTCTGGTCATGGAAGTCAAATTACTGCTGATGAATCGGTGACTCTCAATCCTGTGACTCGAGACCAGAATGCAAACATGCTAGGAACAGATATGTTGCGCTGGTTTATCTGGGATGCTGAAATCACGCCACAACCTTCCGCCTGTGTTGACTGGGGCAACGAACTCACCACAACCCTTCAGGCTAACGACCACGTTTGGAATGCTTCAGGAGAGGGACGCTGGCGAATTTGTTCGATCTCCGGCGCATACCAATCTGTTGTGGAGATTGTTGTAACTCATGGAGTTCCTGCAGTCCTTTATCATGTATCATCAGCAGACGCTATGACTGCTGGTGCTACAATCTCGATTGAGATTACAGCTACTGATTCCGATGGCAACATCTTTCCAATCGAAGTGAACTGGACAGGTAGCCCTGCAACGGATTTCACCGTAGAAGAAGATACTGGTAAATACTCATGGCATGGCACCACCACAGGAAATTACACCCTTGAGTACACCCATGCTGGAACTGGACATACAGGCATGTGGACCGTTACGGTCTCTTCTTCATCCCTTGATACTTTAGAGATGACTATCACTCCTAGTTTGACTGTCAGCCAGCAAGATACAATTACCGTTAGTGTACGAGCATTCGATGCATTTGGCAATGAAATACCTGTACCGAGTACAGCGGTTGTATACCACGGCGGAGAACTACACCAAACCACAAAGAGAACATTCTCAGAGTGGCAAATATACATGGTTGATGCCGGCACATCAGAAATCACCGTTGTCGCTGAAGAAAAGTATGATTCTGAACTAGTATTGGTTGAGCAAACTCTGTTTGGGTTCTTTGAAGAAGGTGGTAGTATTTACTATGTTGGGGCTGGTTTCGTGTTATTGATTGTGGCTGGTTTGGTTGCAATGCTAGTAGTATTGCTAAAGCGTTCTGGATCAGATGATTACGATGATTCATGGGATGAAGATTACGAGGAGGAGTCATACTACGAGGGTGACTCTGATGAATCTGAAGAACACGTTACTGACAGAGGTAATGACGATACAACTCATGAAGAAGAGGAAAGTGATGAAGAAACTCAACGAGATATCACAGTAGATGAAGATGGTGTCGAATGGTGGGAAGATGAGGAAGGAATCTGGTGGTACCGTTCCGCCGAAATGGACGACTGGGAAGTTTGGGAAGATTAGATAGAGTTCGTTACTATCGATTCTACTTTTGAGGTGTCTCTGTAAGAGACACCTCCCTTCCCACATCGGCGGATGTTTGATGAACAAAGTTGGCCCTCACAGTAGAGGCTCTGCCATGTCCCGCAACCTGTTGATTCCATTTTTGTTCGCCATTTTGATGGTGAATCCTCTTACGTCTGCAGTAGAAAATACTCATTTTGAGAGGGAAAGCGGAGATTTATTGGCAAGTTCAGGGCCTGAACCAAACGAGCACAGTTACACCGATTATGGGAATGGAAGCGCTGCCAACTCCTTCTGGGTTGGAACTAGCGATTCAGGGATACAAGATACATGGTTGAGTGCAGCACAACCCGACGCAATCTTTGGCAGTGATAGTGAATTAAGAGCCGGATTTTCGGCGAATGCGAGCAGTCGCTGGAATACTCTATTTGGAATTGATCTGAATCAAGCAGGATTGTACAACAATGTGACAATTCAATCTGCAACACTAGCAGTGTATGTCAAACAACTCAGTGGACAACCGACAATCCGCAGTTGGATCTGCTATGACAAATCTTGGGAGGCATCAACAACTCATTGGAATGCTTGGTCCGTAGGGGGAGCACTTGGAAATCAAGATTCAGGAAATTTGATGGATGAAATAGCCATCACCAACCTAGGATGGATTGAGATTGATGTTACAGAGGCACTCTTGGTCTCACATTACCAATACAGGATGGGTACGAGCAATTCTGCTTCGATTCTCTTGACCGGCCCTGCGTGGGGAGAAGACTGGGCTTCATTCCACTCGAGTGAACATACCTTGGCTTCTGAAAGGCCACACCTCAATGTCACATACAATTGGGGCACATCTAACCCCAGTAGTAGCATTCAATGGGTCGATATCTATCCAAAGGCGCCACATAAAATCGATGCTGATAACCAATTATCTCTTCAAGCACAGGCTAGAAATGGGATGGGTCAAACTGCTAGCGGTACTGTTACTTGGTCCGCAAATACTGGTTCAATCAATTCTGCTGGAACTTTCTCGCCATTTGAAGCTGGAATGACAAAGATTGATGCTACCATCGGAGGAGTTACTGGCTCACTCAATCTACAGGTCGTTCCTGGCACCCCAATGAACCTAGATTTGGAATCGAAGTCTATCACTTTGACAATCGATGATTCTTTCCAATTTAATTGGACCTTTGCTGATGCCTACGGCAATGAAGTGAACAACGCGGCTCTAACTTGGTATGCTGATTATGGTACGGTCAATGGAACCGGATTTTACCAACCAACTGCAATTGGGCAGGATACGGTGACGGTAATGTGGCAATCACTCTCTGTCACCGCTGATGTTGATGTTTCTGCTGGTGCAGCGAGTATCATCTCAATTCAACCAAATCTCTCAGTAGCCTCTGGTGAACAGGTTGCTCTAGTATACACCGTTACTGACCAACTAGGAAACCCACTTCCAAATGGAGCCGCAGGCGTGGTCTCTTGGGAATGTGAGAACGGGTACATTGACGGTGTTGGAATTTACACAGGGGATTTGGTCGGTAGTTGGCGAGTCAATGCCACCAGCACTAGTGGGGCAACCGGCCACAGCTATGTTGAAGTGACTCCCGGTGAACTATCTTCAATTGAATTAGTAGCACCTAATGGGTCTCAAGCGGCTGACCAAGCTGTTCTTCTAATAGTCAACTGGCACGATATGCGGGGCAACATCGTTCCCGTCAGGATACCACTATCCAACTGGACTGCTGAAGATGGAAACTTCAGAATGACCCCTGAGGGAGTGGAATGGCTCCCACGACGCGATGGTGATTGGAAAGTTGGCGTACATGTTGAGGAACAATGGGCTAATACAACAATCAATGTGGTGCATGGTTCGATAGACCACTTGCTCATTACTTCTGATACTGAAATCATCAGTGCCGATGCTACACTTGATCTACAACTAATGGCTGAAGATTCCAAAGGAAACCGTTGGTTGGTAAATGGCACGTGGTATACCATGGAACCAGAAGCGGCGCCTTGGTTGACCCAATCTGGTAACGAGGCGCTGTTCTCAGGGAATCTTGTTGGAAACTGGACCATTAGGGCTGAACATTCTAATCTATCATCCACCCTGACATTAGAAGTTGTACCCGGCTCGCTCGCAATAATCGAACTTCAAGGAGATGGTGGACTGGTTTCAGCAGATGGTTGGCATGATTTCGCACCCATATTTTTTGATGAGAATAACAATGAATTATTCGATATTCAACTAAATTGGACCTTCCGACATGGTGGACATCAGTACGACCGTAGTGGTGAGATGAGAAGTAATTATGGGGTGTGGTATCCTGTTCTTTCCGGCCACCATGAAATCGAAGTTGAGGCTGCTGGCGTGTTCGCTTCGCTTGGAATTGATGTAACTCCGGGTATTGCCCACACCTTGAGAGCCTTACAAACAAACGGAGTGGTCGTTGAAAGTGGCAATATCACGGAAATCCAGTTAAATGCAACTGATCTTGATGGCAACGACTTCGGAACAGATGTGATTTGGACCATCCCCCACAATAGCGTCCAACTGACCAATGGCACCAGAGCGGGGGAATATCTCCTCAGAGGTGTCCGTGCTGGAAGTTATTCCTTGCAATACCACTCAGGACTAGCGGATAGTGAAATAACAGTCGTTGTACAACCCGGAGAGGTGGTAAATCTCGAAATCAATATCGCTAAACAGAACGTGAAAACTGGCGAGGTTATCGATATAGAAGTCGTCGCCTTCGATTTTGGAGGCAACAGAATTGAGATTAATCCTGATAATGTCACTTTGTATAGTTCAGCAGGGAATTTTGGACACTCGTCAGGTGACTTTTGGGAAATGATAACTGAGAATTCAGGCTCACAGCAACGCATTGAGGCAAATTATGGGACTGCTCAAGGCGAGGCTTTCATAGACGTCTCACCAGACCCGCTACGAGCATTTGGAGACTCAACCCTCGCTACTTCATTGTGGGCTGCAATAGCTGGCGTCTTCCTAATGTTCACTCTTCTTCTCTTCCTACTGAAACGGCGGGGCAGACAAGAACGAGAAGCACTGGAACACCATTTTGGAAGCAAGGAATCTGAAGAGAAAAGGTTGGCTAGATTGGATCCTATGACTGGCTACAAGCCATCAAAAAAGGCGAGGGCCGCTGCCCTTCAAGCATTCAATCAGAGGTTCCCCCAACTAAGCCATGCTAGTTGGACCGGCTACAATCAGGCACAGATGACATCGCCCGTGGCCCAACAAGCAAATTACGGAATAATGCAAACGCAAATGGCTAACACCGAACAAGTTGCTCCTCAACAACAAGCCGAGCCAATCCAACAGACCACTCCGAACCCACAAGAAGAGTGGACCAACAGTACTTCAGAGGTTGAAGTAAACACTGAAGCGCAACTTGACGAAGCGCCATGGACCACAGAACAAGTTTGGGAATGGGGAAGAAACCAAGGATGGGATGATGGGCAGATTGCGGCCTATGAGCAAATTTATGACCAATCGGTTAGAAATCCAGATGGAGTTAATGTCAATATCGAACCTGATGAAGAAAATGTGATGGGAAGTGAATTTCAAACTAATCATGAGAGCATCACAGAAAGTGAAACTGTTGAAGAAATTGTAGAGACTGACACCACTGCTCTAGAGGATAGTGAAAAGAAGTTAGGAGATGTTCGTGACAAAGGCGTGATGAAGGCAATGTCTGGCACGACTCAAGGTCAGTCCGGGTGGTATCTTGATGGAGAGGGCAACCCTTCGCGCTGGGATATTGACGAAGCGGGACAATGGCACAGGACGGGATGAAAATGAAGGGACGAAACACTACACTTCTGCTTTCACTCGTACTTCTCTTTTCTACTGCATTCGCACCTAATTATCTAATTAATTCAAATGCTGATAATCACTATACTGGGGGGAAATCGATTACACCTCCCTGTGGTGGGCCTAGTAATACAGATTCTATTGTTATCCTACCACCCGGCCCAGTCACTTTACCAGCCGACCAAAGTCGTATTTTCACTGCAACTCTCAAAAATTCTAACGGTGATACACTTGGAGGCTCTCCTGATTGGGCTGTGAGTGATGGTAGCATCAACCCACAAGGTGGGGGTGATGCCATTTACTATCCCACTTCAATCGGCAACCACACAGTTTGGGCGTGTGCCGCTGATGTGCTCGCTTCAGTTGAGGTTATAGTCACAATGGGTGACACAGAAAGTATTGAATTGGTTGGAAACAAAGTCAACTTGACTGCAGATGAAGTGGTTGAATTACAAGTCATAGAATATGATTTACACGGGAATTCCGGTAACATGTTCGTACCTAGTTCACAATGGACTATACCTGGGGGTTCCTCACTTCATGCAGTTGGTGGCCAACCTGCAATTTGGACACCGGGACCAATTGGCAATCAGACCATCTCGGTCAATACGGCTGGTTTCTCAGCATCATGGGATGTTAATGTCAGCAGGGGGGTTGGTGTTGATTTGGTGATTCAAATGGATCGAACCATCATCACGTCTGATGAAAGTCTTGATCTATCGATGTCAATCTCAGATATTCGAGGTAATCTGTGGCAAGTTGATGGCGAGTGGACTACACTTGCACCTCAGGCAATGGCCTGGCTAACAAATAATGAAGGTTCCCAAACTACATTTGATGGAAACTTAGTTGGCAATTGGACTATACATGCAGAATATAATGGCCCTGAAAATGGCAACATCAACATGTCAGATGAAGTTACAATCGATGTACGTGTTGGCAGTATAGCATTAGTAGATATTCAAGGACATGATTCTACAATGCTTACTGGCGATGTCCTTCAATTGAATCCAGTAGCGACTGATTTGGATGGGAATATCATCGAGGATGCTACTTTCAACTGGTCTTTAGAAGGGGCGTCTAGCATCGAATCAATCGATGAAATAAATCAAACATTTATTCCCACAACTAAGGGTCAACATAACCTCCTAGCAGAATCGGGAGGTAGGCCGTCTTCAATCAGAGTACAAGTGGAATGGTCAGAGCCAATCGACCTCAATGTGACCACCACCGATGGTGATTGGTATCTGACTGTAACGACTGGAGGTACCCTCCCGCTACATGTACAAGGGTTAGATGTAAGGGGGGAGTGGCACTCCTACAATCCTAATTGGACTGTTGACGAGGATTTCGGAAGCATCGAAGAGAGTGGTGGTGATGGAGATTACCTATACCACGCCGCCGGTGTCAATTGGACTCAACTACATGCCTTCGTAGGTGACAATGAATTCACTATCCTCGTTTATGTGACGCCAGGCATACTGGATCACATTGAGGTCTCCGTCACCGACAGAGGGGTGCAAGGTAAATTAGTTCCCTTCACCCTCAGGGGCTTTGATATTAGTGGTAATGGCGTTTCGATACCCATCTGTGATGTAACTGTCACATCTACTGCTGGGAGAACAGAATGTGATGGCGATAGTTGGACTCTTTATCTTGATAACGGAGGTGAGCAGCAACTTGTCAAGGCCACCTATGAAAACGCCAATGGTAGCGGTTTCATCGATGTGCAACCAACCTTACTTGGTGGCCAATTTGGTAGCAGTACTCAGGTAATTGCTGGAGGAGCGATATTCATCGCCATGCTAATTGTGGTTGTCTTGGTTGCTGTCTATATGCGTGTCAAACGGCTTGCTAATGAATATGATGAAGAGGAAGAAGAGGATGAGGCCGAGAATACATATGAGCCTCAAGAAATGGGTCAACCATCAGGACAAATATTACCAGTACCGGAAGATATCGTGGCACCACCCCCTGGAATGACAATGCCGCCATCCCCCGCATTGTCTAGAACTGGAATGGGGAAGAAGCTACCGCCATCTCCGCCACCTCCTGCATTCATGTTTGGTACCGGGATTACTTCCAACTCATCTTCAGCACAACCAATTCCGGGAGTTTTTGTTCGTTCAGATTCAAAATATGGTTGGGGTGACCCAACTCAACAACCTATGGCCCCTGATTATGGTTGGGAGCAAATAGGGAGCACTTCGGTAGGGGTTCAACCTGCACCACAACAACCACAAGGGGGAGATTCTAGACCTGTAGTGCCACTGCCAACGCTACAACCTGAGGAACCAGAGGGAGAGAAACCATCTGCACTGAGTAGTGCCCTCTCAATGTTCCCAGATTCAACTGGTAACGATGAGGCGGAATCTGAGTCTGACGAAGAAGTAGCCGTGAGTGAAGAAGAATCTGAATTAGTGGAGGATGTGCAAGAAAATCCTGAGGATATTGATCCACCATTCGATGAAGAAAGTGATTTGCTAACAGAAGAAGTTGAGTGGGATGATAACTCTGAAGATGAACATACTGAATCTAATGAGGCCGAGGGTGACAAGTGGGATTCTTGGGATGATGAATGGGATGGTGATGACGTAGCCGATGTAGATGCCGAAGAAGCAACCTCGGAGGCTGTTACCGAAGAGGTCGATGAAGTCCGTGAAGTTACCGAACCCGGTCTCGGCCCCTGTACAGAAGGAGGAGATATTCTGAAGCCACTACCCGGTACAAAATCTGGAGAAACAGGGTGGTACTTCGATTCCAAAGGAAAACCTTCACTTTGGGAGTTCAAATCAATTGGCTGGGAGAAAATCAAGTAACCCATCTGGAATGAAATTTGAAAAGTCTAAAGATTAGTACTGTTCTTCGTCGTTGGGAAAATCGCCGCTTCTCACATCATTGACATAGTTGTTGACCGCAGATTCAATCTGTTCTGATAGATTTAGGTAGCGGCGTAGGAATCTTGGGCTGAAATCCATAGTGATGCCTAGCATATCGTGTAGAACAAGAACTTGGCCATCACAACCCGCGCCCGCACCAATACCAATTGTTGGAATGCTGATGGCTTCAGATACCTTGGTGGCAAGTTCAGCAGGAATCTTCTCTAAAACGATTGCAAAACTACCAGCAGCCTCCAACAGTTTTGCATCTTCGATTAGCTTTGTTGCCTCTTCGTCCTCGCGTGCGCGCACGGTGTAAGTTCCAAACTTGTAGATTGATTGAGGCGTAAGGCCCAAATGTCCCATCACTGGGATTCCTGCAGTTAATATTCGCTTGATAGAATCAACTATTTCTGCACCCCCTTCCAATTTTACTGCATGACCTCCACTCTCCTTCATTATGCGAATTGCATTATCGAGCGCGGCTTTTGAATTGCCTTGGTATGAGCCAAACGGCATATCTACCACAATCAAAGCTCGATCAACAGCACGGACTACGCACTGTGCGTGGTAAATCATGTGATCAAGTGTGATTGGCACTGTAGTATCATTTCCTGCCATCACATTTGATGCTGAGTCGCCTACCAAAATCACATCGACTCCACCCTTATCAACCAGTTTGGCCAGAGAAAAGTCGTACGCCGTCAACATGGTGATTTTCTCACCAACCGCTTTCATCTCCTGAAGCGTATTAGTAGTGATTTTCCTCGCCTTACCCGCAACAGACATCGGCTCCCCTCGACCTTGGCGAAACCGCAACCAGCCTTCAAGCCGACGGAAAGAAAGAATTACAAGAACAAAGGACAATAATCCAAAATTTTCAGATTATCACCAATATTTGGTAGGATTCTGCCATTCATCAACCGGATTGTTCCAATGAGAAATAGGGTCTACCATTTCTAGTGGCAACACCCTTTCGTGGCCGTGCTCAGTAAATTCATTGTATTCATCATTTTCAAAATCGCCACGGTTAGAACTTCTATCGTATGATTCGGCCTGAGAAGTAAATTCTGAAGCTGAGACCCCTAACATGGTGTGGTGGGTTCCCTCGGGTTGTTTTCCTATCGGCATTACCGCAGTATCAGGATTGTCAGCAAAGCCTACAACTGCCTCAATAAAATCTATGCCTCTTGAAGTAGGTAAATGAGGATTAATTCCTTGTGCTGCAGTATTTGGCAAGGGTTGACCCGTTTGCCCTGCTTTAATCAATACACCAACTAAAGCGATAGCTGGACCAACAATGAAGAGAAACCAAAGTGTGTCAACCATTTCGGTCCATATAGGTACCATGAATACAAGAATCCCAATGGTCATGAGAAACTTTCCGGGGTCCTCCTCTTTAGCCATTGAAAAGCCGAATAGGTGACCCACCATTGAACTTGCGTCTGCAAAAATGTTAGGTCATAACTATGTGTGGCGCAAGTGTGACCGAGCAACCTAGCCTCGTCGTCTGCTTTGGTGAAGCGATGCTGAGGCAGTCTCAAGATGAGGGTGGAAACATACAGATTACTCCGGGTGGCGCTGAATACAATGTTGCCTGTGCTCTAGCCAATCTAGGAATTTCTGCAAAGTGGGTTACTTCACTTCCTGCGAATGAATCTGCTGAACTGATTACACGCCCAGCAATCGAAAGCGGCGCCCAACTGACAATCATTCACTCAGAACATCCCGTAGGTGAATATCAGATAGTAAATGAAAAACAAACGGTTGCCTACAACCGTGCTGATTCTGCTTTCGCCCACCTGAAGTCAGGTGATATCGAATGGCGTCAAGAAATCAATGGTGCACGCTGGCTGGTTACAAGTGGAATCACGCCATTTCTTGGAGACGGACCGAAGGCGAACTGGGCAACAGCAATGACATTTGCAGAACTTGACGGCACTCTTGTGGCCCTAGATCTGAATCACCGGCCAAAGTTAGGTACTTTTGAAGAACTTTGGAGCGAAGTGGCACCTCGACTGCGGCAAGTGCACCTGCTCGTATTATCACCGGCAAATCTCCTTACCCTAACCGGACAAAGTAGCCATGCAATGCTAGAGGCTTTGCGCACCAAATGGAACCTTCCCTACCTCGCCTGCACATGGAAAGAAGAAGAACAAGATGTTCAGAATAGGTGGAGTGCAGTAGCATATTCAAGAGGGATTTCTACTACCAAGGAAAGAGGAGTTACTCACAGACCTATTGAACCACTTGGGGGAGGGGATGCTTGGCTTGCTGGATTTATTGATGGGTTAATTGAAGGGTTGGAGCCAGATGATTGCTGTCACCGGGGCGACCTGCTGGCAGCCCTCACACAACAGACCTTTGGGGACCTTGGAAATGTGAGTCGTGAAGAGTTATCAAGATGGGAATCAATTGAAGGGGCGGTCGACCTCTTGCAGGATGGGTGAGGTCTTGTCGCTGGAGTGGAATCTAGAGCGGATTGGCCGTGCCGGATTCATTGGTATACTGCGCGGCGATGACCCCGATGCCTTGATTGAACGTGGGTTGGGATTGGCTGATGCCGGAGTTCGAGTTCTAGAAGTAACGCTGGACAGCAACGATGCAGCAGGGGTTTTTGCTACTCTGAAAGAGCAATTAAGCGATGAAGTGATGCTTGGCGTCGGTACTGTAATGCATCCGCCTACCGCTCTACCATCTGTTGCCGAATGGGGGGCTGATTTTGCACTTTCACCGGTCAATCCCGAAGGCTTCATTCAACTTGCCAATGAACTGGATATTCTCGCTGTACCAGGTGCAGCAACGCCAGGAGAATTGTGGAAGGCGCACACCGCTGGCGCCATGCTTGTCAAACTCTATCCTGCAGCCACCAACTGGTCCCCAGAAATGCTCGCAAACCTACCTAGACCATTACGACAAGTACACACTTTACCCACTGGAGGGGTGAAATCTGAAGATGTGATCACTTGGTTGGATGCAGGTGCCTTCGCCTGTGGACTTGGTGGGCAACTTACTGTTGAAGAAGCAGACTTTCTAAGTAGTCAGATCTTGGCGAGGAGAGGGGTGATGAGATGATGATTCGTTCAGCTAGTGTCATCCGCTGCCCGCCTCGCTGGCTTCTGCTAAGAGTTGAGAGTAGTGATGGTGAGGTCGGTTGGGGTGAAGCCATCGGAGACCTGCATGAAGAGGTTGAGGGAGCACTCAAAGCGATTTGTGAACGAGTTGCTGGAAGAGAAATCACTGGCATTGAGAGAATTAAACAGGAGATGCACAAAGGGAGGTTCTGGCGTGACGGCCCTGTTCTAAATACTGCAATTAGTGCTCTAGAAATGGCATTATGGGATTTACGAGGTAAGCAGGTTGGAGCCCCTATTCACCAATTATTGGGTGGCCCTGTACGAGACAAAGTAACAGTATATCGTAATCTATGGGGGGGAAGTCCAGAGGAGTTTGCAGCATCGGGAAAGGCTGCGCTTGATGAGGGTTTGGATATGGTCAAGGTGAGTCCCGCTGGCCCAACTACATCAACGCCTTCCGATGCAGAATTACAAGGTATACTCGACACGGTTCTTGCAGTTAGGGAGGCGATTGGAAATGCCAAATTAGCAATTGACCTGCACGGCAGGCTTTCACCTGCTGCTAGCCGTCGACTGCTACCTCTTTTGGAGCCATTTGACCTCGCATTTGTTGAGGAGCCTTGCCTTCCTGATGGAAGTGCATACCACTTGAGAGACCTGCAACAATTACACCTTGAGCAGAGGATTCCGTTAGCTACTGGCGAGCGACTTCTCAGCAAACGCCAATTTGCCGACCACCTATTCCCAAGCCCAATAGCAGCAGTTTTGCAACCTGATCTCTCACTTGTAGGAGGGATTCGTGCCGGAATTGAAATCGGCGCTATGTGTGAGGCTGCTCAAGTGTCACTAGCGCCACACTGCCCATATGGGCCAATTCAACTCGCTGCCTCTTTACAGGTCGCTGCTGCCAGCCCTGCTCACACCTTCCAAGAATTCCAATCACTGGGAGGTGCTGCCGGCGGTGGAACTCCCGGCGGAGGGGCCAACTGGGCCTTCAATCTGCTCGCAACTCCATTTGCAGTGGAGGGCGGTATGGTTGAGGTACCCAGTGGTCCAGGGTTGGGAATCGAAGTTCAAGAACATCTTATCGAGGAGCACTTAGATGCATGGAATCCTCATCCACCAACTCTTTGGCAGCATCCTGATGGTTCTCACGCGGAGTGGTAGTTAGCCTCACCCGGCATCGAGCCTCGCACTCCACCAGTAGGGTCCTCTACATCACCATCAAACCGTGGCACGACATGAAGATGGACATGGTAGACTGTTTGACCTGCCGCCCCTCCAACATTGACTCCTAGATTCCAGCCATCTACCGATGAAAAACTGATTTCCAAGTCTTCTTTCAGCCAGTCTGCACCCGCCATTAAAGATGCCTTTTCTTCGGAAGTACAATCCCAGAATGAAGCAACGTGGCGCTTTGGAATCACTAGGGCATGCCCAGGAGATATTGGGAAAGCATCTCGAATAGCAAATGAAAGTTCGTCCTGCCACAGAATATCTCTAGAGCCATGCTCAAGGATTTCACAAAAGGGGCAACTAATCATGTGTCCTCCTCCAATTCTGCATCAAGAATGAGAGGTATTGAAGAAGATAAGAAAGTAGAACTAATCCATCTAATCCAACGCGGCTCCCAAGGATCTGTTCCTAACTCCTCATCACCCAGTTTGAGATTACTGAAAATATACCAACCCAAAGCAGGACCTACTGCTGCAAGCATGAAGAGTAACCAGTATGCATCGCTAGTTGCCAATAGAACTAATCCGCCTAATCCAACCATGATAAAAGTTGCAGAGAGTGCCTGTGCAGTTTGGAAAACAGACATGTGAGTACCTCCAAGTCTTGGGTTCGCAACATCTGCCCAAGTAGTGATGAAAGTGAACATCATCCAATCTGTAAGAACTAGAGTTGGAACCCATATTATCAGTGTGACAAATTCTGGTAGTTTCACTAGCATTGATGCCCCAAGCAACAAATAGCAAACTACTGAACCAATCGCGTACATTCTCAAAGTTCGTTTTCGCCCATAAATATCAGACAACCATGGACCAGCCAATCCGAGATAATTGATCACTGCAAAGACATTCCACCATAGAGTGATTTGTGCCCCATCCATATCTTGAACTTCAACAAGATAGGCTGAGAACCATGCTTCAAATCCATCACCAAGTGGGAGCAGAATACACCCAAGCAATACTAACCAAGCGGTTTTGGTTTGCATTGCTGCCAATACCTTTGAAATCATTGGAGTTCCTTCAGGGAATGGGCTTGCCTGTTCGGCTTTCGGAAGTGGCTTGCCCTCTTTCATCATCAGAGTGATGCCGATACCTGAAGCCATCACGACTAACAACATCAGGAAGGTGACTACCTGAATCGAGGCGAAATTTGTAATGCCATCAGAGATGAATGGTGATACTCCGCCACCCCCAACCCACCAACCCATCAGTAGGATTACGAGATGACCCCCTCCACGATAAGCTAAGTTAATCATCGAATTTGCACGTCCCAATTGTGGTATACTTTCAGCCATCATCGCAGCAACAGCCTGCTCAGCAAACAGCCGCGGCACCAGTGCAAGAAGCAATACAGCAATCCAAATCCAAGGCTGACTACCCACATCAATCAGAACTAGTGGCATCAGTAATACAAGATGTCCAAGTGTCCCATAAAGCATCCAACTTCTTCTACGACCCCACGGCAGTGTCTGCATTCGGTCAACAGGTTGCGCCCAGAGTGGCCGTAAGAAGAACGGTATTTGAACGACCATGAACATAGCCGCAACGGTGTATTTATCCAAACCAAATTCTGCCATCCCAAGTGTACGGCCCCAATATCCCAAGAAAGCAAAAGGCATGGAAAAACCGAGATAGAAAAGCACGAACCAAATGGCCCTAAACTGATTATCTTCACCAATATCTCGCCTTGTTAGTGGAACATCATCTTCATCTTTTGACATTGCAGGAGCTAGGAAAAGAAAAACTAGGATTGCAAGAGCGATTGCCAACAGCACGAGCGAAAGTGAGCCAAGTGAGAATCCACCAGAGGATACGCCTTGACCTTGCAAATCATCCACGTCATCTAGTGTACCATTCGGATTCCAATCCCACCAAGCGTGCAGTGCAACGATGTCAAGTCCCGTTTGTAGCCCATCCTCTACATTGGGACGCCCCCCTGCAAGCGTGTTAATCGTGGTTATTGAATCGGTTTGAGCGTGTTTAGGAGTCTGTTCACAGGTATCTCCCTCCTCCAAAATATTCTGGTGCATCCCTCGAATCCAAGTCGCAGTATGGCCTGCCATGATGAAATTGAAATGGTCCGAATTTCCCTTCGTATCATCGATTACACTAACCCAAGGTTCTGGATGACTTAGATTGTCGTTGATGTCTTTGAGGCGCTTCTGAAACCATTCTGCATTTGACTGCATTTCCTCAGTAACCTCAAGTCCCCTGTCCTCGTAGTAAGACCAATCATCAACAGGTGAAGTGAATTGATAAAGAGTCCAATAATCCTCATCACATCCTAGAGATGAAAAGGTTGGAACCGGCCAGTTTAGTGCAAACATGTCCAAATTGACATATGTTACATTGGTACCATTAGGAATTTGTTCTTCTACAAAGTGTAGGCTTCCCTTGCCACCACCCTCGCTAGAGCCTGAGCCTTGCCACTCTTCGTAGTCCCACCAGCCCAACTTCCATGTGTGGGTTGGCGTACCATTCCACTCACTAAATGCACGAGCTAACTCAAGGAGAGAGCCACTCCCCGTTCCGTCATCATATGCTCCTGAACTGGTACAACCGGGGTAGATGATCCCAACGGTAGGTTGGGGCGAGTAGCAAATTGCATCGTGATGCGCACCAACAACATACCAATCATCCTCCAATGTACCATTGATTGTGACAACGATATTCTGACAATTGTTGCACTCAACGGTTGTGAAATTTTGGCGTTCAACCTCGTAACCCATCCCTTCGAGTTCCTCGGCTATCCAATTGCGAGCATTTTCATTGGCACTTGTATCAATTCTGCGATAACCAAATTGAGCCATTGAAACCATGTTGTCGTAAGCAGCGCTACCCTCAGGCCAAGCCTCGGGGATTTCATCATCAACTCCATCTATGTTAGTTGGAGTTGCAATTGTTGCAATAGAAAGCAATGAGAGAGAGAGGAAGACTACAAGCAAAGTTGCTGACCGCCTACGCTCAACCATCAAACAGGACACACCGCGTGTCAAACTTGAGGCTTTACCTCAGATGATGCATAGCATCATCTCAATTTGACACCCCAAAAGTGCAAAACATCACACCTTGATGCATCTAGGTCATTGGAGAGGGAATCACTCATCTATGTGGTTCTACGCGACTGGTCCCATGAGTGAGGAGTGGACCATTCCAGAAAGGCGTACTACTCCCTATATGAAGGGCGAAGAACTGTGTCTAACAATTGAAGAAACTTACCTTCAGAGAGGTGAAACCGCGCTCTGTTGGCTTACCCAAGCATCGTGGCTTGTCAAGTATAGAAACTGTACAATTCTAATTGACCCGTGGTGGCGGGATTTAGAGGCGGGAGACCGTTGGGGGAAATTGCTCGGGGAGTTCCCTTTATCGCCTCAAGAGTTCCCGCAGATTGACTACATATTCTGCACCCATTGGCACGATGACCACATCTGTCCAACCACACTTCCAGTCCTTGCAAAGCGTTTCCCTAATGCCAAATTTATTGCACCTCTGCGCAGCCGTCAAATGCTAATTGATATGGGTATTTCAAGAGGTAGAATACATTCCATGCATGGTAATGATTCTGGTCAATTGAATGGTGGGCTCTCCTTCTTTGCGATTCCATCGGCTCATGAGGAGTTAGATTTTGATGATAGAGGAGCACATCTCTACCTAGGCTACTTGATTCGATGTGATGGCACCACACTGTTCCACATGGGTGATAGTCGCCCATATCCTGGTTGGGAAGATAATATCAAGCGAGCCGCTAGACTACTCTGTGTTGAAGGAGATGGTGAAGCGCCAATAGATGTTGCATTACTCTGTATCAATGGAAATGATAATTTGAGGCATGATGAAGCTATCGATTTGGCAGAAAAATTGGGTATTGGCCTGACAATTCCAATGCATTATGGCATGGATCCCGGTAACACTGTAGATCCACAGATTTTCGTCGATGAGGTCGAGGAAAGAGATGATGAAGTGGAATATCTAATTGCGGAATCTGGTGAACTGTTCATTCTAGAATAGTCAAAGGCGACAACCATTTGCGTCATAATTCTCTCTTGCATAAAGAAGTCCTGCGGGAAGGCCGACATCGATGTAATCTGCATCAATCTCAGCAGCAAGTAATCTACCACTACTAGCCAATGAACCTAACATCTCAACATCATCATCGCCGCTCTGCCACCAAAACTCACTGGTCACAAGCATCCTACCAGTACAACGCCATCGAGGTGGTGATGTCAAAGGAAAGGACACATTCTTGCGCTTCTCTAGAATCCCGCTGACCAAACTATGTCCCAATTTCTTAGAGCGAGTGAGCGAGTCAACCCTGCCTGTGTCTGAAAGCATCTCCCCCCAAGGAGATACGACGGGGACAACCCCTATCACGCACCTGTTCGATGAGTGGTGGACCTTGATCAACTCTGCTGCGGGGCAAGGATGGCCAAGGTAGAGATTGTCTGGAGTCGCTACCAGCATCTCTTCGCCACAAATTGGAATTGCTTGTTTGATGGCGTTGACCAAACCCCGAGGCTTTTCCTGTTCGACCAAATGTATGTCGCCACGCTGTAAATCTCCAGATTCCTCCAACCGGCGCTTGATTGCAGGCTTGTTTGGTGATGTAACTACCACAATGCCTTCTACTTCAGCGGCTCGCAGTTCGTCTATTGTACGATGGAGCATTGTTCGACCATTGATTTCAATCAATTCTTTGCACCCATCAATATGGTGCTCAGTGATGCGACTTCCTCGCCCTGCTGCCGGAATCACGCCCCACATAGTTTCTTCGAGGCGACAGATGATTGAAGGATTTGCCCCTTAAACCGCTTTCTTTGATAACTTGGGATTCGGGCATTAATTCATTTGCAAGAACCACTGAGCAACCCCCGTGGCGACCACCATCTCCTGTTCCATTCCCGCTCGCATCGGTCTTTTGGGAAACCCATCAGACGGTTATTTCGGAGAGTGTATCTCACTTCCAGTATGGAATTGGAAAGCAACTGTCAACCTAACTCCGAATGATGTCAATGTACTGCCTGCAGATGAGGGATTACTACGCATTATGGAGCCTACCATGAAGGTTTTTCAGAAGCGATTTAACCCGGCAATCAAACCATTCATTGCAACCGTGCAGACAAACATCCCTCGACAGGTGGGATTGTCCGGCTCATCAGCTATTGAAACGGCATTCATGCTTGCTTTGATGGCACACTATGATATTCCAGTAAACAGTCTAAGCCCTCGTGAGTTGGCAGAACTCGTGTTGAAAGTTGAAACTGAAGAATTGGGTATTGTTGCTGGACTGCAGGATAGGCTACCACAAGCCTACGGTTGTATGCTTCACATGGACTTCTGTAAAGAATTGATGAGTAGTAGAGGGTATGGTGAATACTCACAACTCAACTCCTCTTTGCTACCACCATTTTGGCTGGCCCACGCCCCTAGTGGGAGAGATTCGGGAGAAACACACTCTGACCTGCCTCGAAGATGGGCTGAGGGAGATGAGGAAATGGTCTCAATCATTGGATATCTCGTAGAGTGCGCAAGAGAGGGAAGAGTTGCAATAGAAAGTGAAGATCCTACAGCGCTTGCAAGCAATATTGACTCCAACTTCGATTTGCGAAGAGATCTGTTTGGTGACCAAGCACTTGGTGAAAGTCTCGATGCAGTAATGCTTGCTAGATCTCTTGGTTCATGCGCCAAGCAAACCGGTTCAGGTGGTGCCATCTTCGGAATTATTCCAGACGATGATTTCTGCCAAGTTGCCGCACCAGCATTTGCTGAAATGGGGTGGGAATTCCACTCCGAACTAGAGGTGGGTGCATGACAGAGAGAATGATACTCGCCTACGTGCATGACCCTCCAACGAAGCAGTCGATTGATACTCGCTGGCGCGAACCACACTTCCTGCGTGAACAGGGATTCACAGATTTGGTGATTGCTGATCAATTGACTGGATGTTGTAGCCTAGTGATGGATGAGGCTGATGACAAGATTAGCATACCTGCCATAAATGCACTCGACAAGCGACTACAGAATACGCTTGATGCAGGATTGAAAGCATGGGTCATGGAAGACCTTTTCACTCTATCAAATGAAGTAGTAGAAAGTACCAGTGGCTGCCCGCATGATGAGCAGACTTGGCAAGCAATCAGTAGCAATCTGCTAGCACTGTTCGAGAGACTTCCCGATCTGCAAGGAATCATTTTTCGTTTTGGCGAATCATTTGAGACTGAGCCGTGGGCGAATAGAGTCGACCCCTTCTCATGTCAATGTGAAATCTGTGATAATCTAGGTAGAATCGGGGCGCTGCAACGCATTATTTCTGAACTTGAAGAGCATGTTTGTGAACAATTGGGAATGTACTGCATCATAAGAATGTGGGATTTAGGAACTGACGGTGTTCACACTGATTCTGAGCAACAATCAGCAGCTTTGGCCAATTATAATGAAAATCCAAGATTAGTAGTATCAGTTAAGCACACAGCAACTGACTACTGGCGGCACCAACCTTGGAACGATTCCATTCAACTTGACGGACCCCCACGCATGATTGAGTTTCAATGCGAAAGAGAGTACGAATTCCTAGGACTTGTCCCAAACTGGTTAGGTCACTATTGGGCCACAGGTTTTCCTGAAGCTGATGAGCCGAATACTGCCGGCCTAGCAAACTCACTACCGCCAAACTGGGCTGGCTCATACATCATTCCCCGCGGTGGAGGATGGTCTGCAGATGTTGCTAGCGATGACTTCTGGTCAGCAATCAACACGGATGCCATCATTGCACTAACAAGAGAGCCCGAAAGGAGTGCTGAAGAGATTCTAGATACATTTCTTCTCAAACAGGGATTTGAAGATGATGCTAGCCGCCACTCCTTTGCGTCCCTCATACAAATGAGCAGTGACCTCGTTCTTCATCTCCGCTATCTACCCACATTTCAAAACCTTGCCAACCAACTTTGGATGCCAAGCCATAACTGGATCAGAGACGATACCTTCGTCCCAGGTGCTTGTTCCCACATAGCAAATCTTGTTGTTGAAAAAGAAAAATCTGACTACTTCCGAGACGAACGTGCCTTCACCTCAGTAGTTGCCCGCACACAACTGGCTCGGGCAGAAGCACTGTTCGATGGGGGACAATTCACCGACCATCCAAAAGCAGGATTCATTCTTGATTCCTACAAATGGGCAAGAAAATTCGCAGAACTTAGTGAATCTATTTGGGATGAATTACTATCTTCAACACCCCTAAATCGGGAGAAAACCAAGACAATTATTGAATCTGCATTGTCAAACAATCCACTACAACCGCTACGATGTCTCGACTAATCGCAATGCGCACCGCTATGAGGAAGCGACCTCTCGGGTGAATCATGGAGAAGGCGCTGTTTCATCGCCTTTGGATGGAAGTGGACTTTGATGACCACCCCTATTCTGGAAGCCATTCACCCACACCAGAAGGAGAGTTGTGCTTCAGCACTCATGATGGTGCTCTTACAATAGGTGATGACCGCCTAACCTTTCGCCTTGGCAAAGGTAGTGATGGAGAAGATAGCATACACAGATGGACTACTGAGCCGGTAAAGATGAATGATGGACCGGAAAGAATGGGGGAACACCGTTGGTCCCTCAGCCCGAAGGATTTCGGACTTACCTTGAGCGCTTTTGTCGCGGTGAAAATTGGTGCGCCAGAGGTGGCAAGTGGCCAATCGATACTAGATGAGCGGATATTACTCGGTGAAATCCGCAATGCTTTGGCCCCCATGCTTCCAAACTGGACCTGGCACTTGGAAGTCGACAACAAGAGCGATCGAAGTGGGTGGTATATTCGCGCCCCAGAAGATTGGGATAGTTTATTCACAATATTTGCTGGACTTGGTTGGCATCCCGAATCACCAGACAATAAACGTGGATTCCTACTTTTTGAAAGGGCCCCGCCGGGAGAATTGGACCGACCTGATGAGGCAGAAGCAAATCGTCTTGATGCTCTGCGAACTGTGGCACTATGCAACGATCAGCGTGGTGCTCTGACAAAGTTGGCAGACAATCCCGAATGGGCGCATGTAGCGGTCCCCTGTCACCTCGATATGTTGCCCGGAGATGTCCAACTCTGGCCTCCAAGCATGGAGCGTTGGCCGCTACTAGTTGCTCGACAAGAGGAGCAGACTTCAAGTTCGGATACAGCCAAGTGGGCTGCAACTATCGTTGAATCCTTACAACCGACAATATCTACTTTGTCGGCAAAAATTGACAGCCTTAACTGGCAGTAATTGTGAGGCCTTCTTCATCGGGCCCCCACTCAAGTAGACTCCATCCGGCAGCCTCGCAAGCAGCCTCAACTACCTCTCTCTTTCCAAGATTGCACAACAGCATCGCGCAGCCACCTCCTCCAGCACCAAGTGCCTTCCAAGCGAGAATGTCCTTTGATGCTAGGAGAGGGTCGACCACCCCACGAAACGGGTCGTGAAGCCCTTTGTCAAGCAAATCAACACCCTTGCAAACTTCGTGAAGAGATTTTATCACCTCATCTCTTCTATCTTGTTGAATTGCTTTTGCCATACCTCTAGCAGCTAGACGTATTGTCAGCAGGCCTTCTTTCACCTCTTCATCACCTGAATCATATCTTCGCCAAATATCTGCATGTAATTCTCCGGAAACATGTGGGAGATTGGAATTGACCACCACCAACTGCCTTAGTAGCCACTTTGTTGATGAAGCAAGGGGTGATATGGGCATCTCCTCAACAGAATCCTGCATGAACATCAGATGATTCCAGCCACCGTGAGATGCAGCCCACTGATCCTGCCGACCGCCACGATTCCCCAATAATGCCTCTAACTGGAAAGCTTGTTCTGCCATCACCTTGCGTCCTTCATCATCGACCTCAAGAGCCTTGATTGCACCCATGAGGGCGACATTGATTGCCCCCGTAGTACCCAAACCAGAGCCAACTGGGACCTCACATGTGTAAGAGACAGAGAGTATACCGTCGTCATCTACCTCAAGTGTTGCAGTAGCGTATTTGTTGATGGCTAGATTGACCACCTCTCCACCCATGTCATGAGTATAAGGGGCAACATCTGTCCACCCCCCCGCAAAGTCAAGCCTAACCGGAGCACGAGCGACAACCTTGCGAGCCACGGACCCTCGGATGCGCCGTCACCCATCAACCCTCGGGCGGCTATTTTGACAAGTCTGTGATAGCATCATCAATGAGTTGCTGTCCTCTTGCCATTATCATCGAGCGCCACTTATCGGATGAAGGATTGAATGTCTCAACCAACTGTCTTCGCTCTGGCGTATTCAACTTTTTTCGCTCCTCAATAGCAGACCATTGTGTCATCCGGTTCTCAGCCCTAAGTGCTTGAAGCACCTTCACCGGCTTGACTGTTCCAAACTCCTGAGTGATTGATGTCCATTCAATCTCGGCCCAGCGAGCCATCACACCATCCATCATGCCACCACGAATATCGTAAGCAATTTTTGATTCAGGGCCAAACGATTGAATGGTCTCCCCATAATGAGCAGACAATCGAGCAATGGCTTCAGGTGAATCATCACCACTGACAAACAATGAATCGACTCCAAATGGACCTAGCCCTGTATGGAAGTCAAGCCATGTCACTTGTTTCACATGAGGGAGAATCTTGTCAAGGTGTTCCATCCATAGTTTCGGCCCTTCATATAATCGTGAACCACCGTACTGCAAAGCCTTTGGCCTCTCGTATTGACCCTCGGCAATAGTCTGTTTTGCGACATTGAAACCCATCCGTAGTATTGTCCATGCAGCCCTCAAGGAGAAAAAATCAAACAATGTCTTGGGAGTTCTCGGATTGAGTAACTTATCCAATTCATGATATCTTTCAGGCTCCCCCACATAGGCATCGCCGGGTAGCAAGAAGTTACGGTTCAAGTCAGCGTTATTCTCGTTCACCCGTCTCAACCAAGCAAAACCATAGGGATTGATTGCGTGTGCAATCATTAGTCCGGTATCATCTGAAATCTGCAACTCGCCCTCAGCACACCGTTCAAGCAGTCGCACTTGCACCCCGCTTCCCGGAAAGCCCTCGACTCCGTGAATACCACTGGTGTGAATCAGAAGTCGTTTCGGACTATTGGGGCCTATGTATGCAACATCAATTGAAAGTCTCTCTTCTGATGGACCTCGTACAGACAAGGTCAGTGTTGTCAATTCCGCATTCGCCTTTTCACAAGCGTCAATAAAGCGCTGGCGCGCTATAACATAATCTGGAGAGAAGTAGCGCCACAAATCTGCTTCAGCGACCATTTTTCAGCCTCACTTGAAGCGGAAAGTGAGAATCTGCTTTGCCCCAACCGTGACATTCCAGCCACGATCACTGATATCTACGGACTTGCCAGCATTCTCAAGCATATCACATACATTACACTCGAATAGTGGAAGATCAGTCTCAATTCTCCCTTCCCAATCATGTTTGGTGGGATTGTGTACCCTGATTACCGTGCCTTCGCCATCCTCTGCCGGCTTACAAGCAGACAAAAGAGGCCTTGGACCTTCTCCAACAAATCGTACTGGAGCAGCAGAACGGCCACGGATTCCCTTGGATGCTGGCTGATCGAAAAAGCCGTTCAACTGCGGCTTCGGCATCGCTGGCAGGAGGGTAGGTTGAGCAGCGAATGCCTCTGCCTTTTCATGGACCCCTGCTTGGGCCCACAACCCCTCAAACGCCAATATTCCCCATTTCATCCATGACTGACCAAGGCACTGAGCACCCGGCGCTGGATAACATGGCCCCGCGCGGTTTCTTCGACTGGCAAAACCATCTCGAGAGAGCCAACCAGTAGCCCTGAGCATGGTAACGCGAATATCTAAACCATCAGAGCCATCAGTCTGAGCAACTTCATACTCATTTGAACCGGGCACCAAGACTGCAAGGCCACCTAGTCGATCCTGTAAGGCCACAAACTGACTGAAATGCTGGGTTGGCACCTGTGGCTGCTCCCACTCCTCATCGTGAGGCCAACTTGTTGGATGTGAGAGAACATCGTAAGCCCCCCCAGACCAGACTTTCTTGGGCGTTAATCCAGTAGGCAAACAGAGTCTGAGTCTGTGATCTTCACAGGTATTGTTCATCCAAGTTTCAACTTCAACAACCTTAGAGCCAGAGCGAAGCGTGACGTAATGGTCAACTGTGACCCAATCCTCTTCGGCAGAACGCTTCTGAGTAGAATCATCAAATCTGACTGGTAATGCCCAATGAACCTGAACGTGAACAGTCGTCAACCACTCAGTTTCCATCATCAATGTGATGGTTACATCCCTTTGCTCTGAAGAATCAAGGTCGCACACTCTGCGGTCATTGGGTTGCACACGGTTCTGCATCTTATCGCCCCTTCCACTTCCAACCTCGCAAGGGTGACCTCCGGCAGACCAGTCGTAAGAATCGCCGGCATCTTCTGAATCTTCCAGCCTTGCAACGCCAGAGTAAGTTCTCTTGGTTGTAGCATCTACAACATCCCATCGTCCATCCTGCCGGAACTGAACTCTGACAAGACCATTGTCAACCCAGTCAGTACGCCCTTGACGACCACCGGTCTTTACTGGCTTGCCGGGCAAATTCTGAGGGGCGCGCCCTGGTAACAAGTGAGCAACATGAATGCCGGGTGGTAGATTGTGAATTAGCACTGCACCCTGAACTTTTGGCAACTCGACATTTATTGCACGGTCGGCATGCACATGAAGGTCAAACATTGGTTCAGAGATGGTAATCATTGTGTGAATCAAGCAACCATCAGCAGGCTTGGACAACTCGATTTTCAAGGCAGTATTGGACTCCATGAAGCAACGATATGCCGGCAATGGGATATCAATCGGCAAAGTACCAGACCATGTCACAGGTAGTGGGTTATGCAATAATATGGGGACTGCATCTCTGTCAACATGATGGAGATTGAAAGAGCCGCGCAACTCATCATTGGCATCTTCAACAAGCATAAATGAAATTTCTTGAGCATGTTTCAGTAATACCTCGTCATCGTCATGAACGGCATCAACTGAACAGCCACATACATCGTCATGAGGGTGCGTTCTCAATACCTCGCGCCATGCTAGGTTGAGCCTTTCCTGCCTGTTTCGGCCACCGAACGCACGAGCAGCAGCGCTGAGGGGCTCCACTCTGTCCCCCAAAGTGCGCATAGTTTGGTCATTGAGCCTCTTGAGGTACATTCTCGCACTGAAAACCCCAGACAAGATGTTGCGGTCCCAACCATCGTGAAGTTCCCCTTGGTAATGGTGCATCTTCTTGCGACCAATCCAAGATTTTATGTCGTTGACATACTCTTTGAAAGACGAGTGTTTGAATTGGATTTTCTTGCCGAAATGGTCATTGGCTGCGGTAATCAGTTTGGGCAGTGTGACTTGCGGTGCCGTATGGTCACTTCCTTGGCCAAACAAAAGGTGATCGGGTCGCCAATTGTAGGTCTTTTTGTGCAAATCAAGAAGACGGTCCATCTTTGCCATTGCAGTATCGATATTGACGTTCTCTGAACTCTTTTTATCAAGTGGTCTATCCTCAAAACCCCAAGCCATCAGGTTGGGATAATCGGGCACCTGCTTAATAGCAAGAACCTCTGTTTCACCATCTGCTGCCGTCCAATAGAAGACGCCTTTTGCCTCTTCTGCGACCCAAGGGCCTGCACCTCTAGTGAAGATGAATGAATCAAGACCGCAACCTTGCAAGATTGCTGGTAGTTGGCCAACATGTCCGAATGGGTCGGGAACATAACCAATGTCTGAACGGCCACCGAAAGCGTTTGCGACTCTGTTGCCAGCAATGAGATTACGAACAAGACCTTCAGCGCCGACAATGTACTCATCTGGAAGTACATACCACGGACCAATAGAGAGTCTACCCGACTCGACAAGAGAAATGAGTCTCTCGCGATTCTCCGGCCTGACATCAAGATAATCTTCCAAGAGCACCGTTTGTCCATCAAGCTCAAAAGTGGGAAAAGATTCTGGATTCGCCTCCATCAAATCTAGAAGATCATCAACCATCTCAACCAACTTGTAACGGTACTGCTGGAATGGCAAATACCACGCCCTGTCCCAGTGGGTGTGAGGAACGATGTGACCAACCAGTTTGGAATCGCCCATCTCACTCGCCACCTCAAGTTGAGGGACACTTTCAACGGGCTCAGTTGGAGGTGCTACAGGGTCACGTAATGGCTTACGAAGAGGTGATAATTCTCCGATTTCCACCACTTCGACCTCTACTTCATCGCGTGGGTCTGCATCATGTGCTTCGACAAGAGGGGAATCCGATTCAACGGGTGATGGTTCTTCTTCAACTTCTTCCTCGACATCATCTGCTGGGGTTTTAGTCTGTTCAGAGTCATCTTCGTAGTCGCTTTCTTCACCACTATACTCCATGCTTGGAACATCTGGAGATTCTAAAGCAGAATCTGCAGAAGTTGGTGGCCCTCCAGGGGGCCCTGTTGGTGGGCCGGTGGGTTCTGCTGGAGGTGGGCCGGTTGGAGCTGGTGGTGGACCGATTGGAGCGGGAGGTGCCCCTCCTGATGTTGCCCCCATCATGGCTAGGGCATCTCCCATCTTGATTCCAACTAAATCTTCGTCATCACCATCAGAATCCACCTCATCGCTGTATTCATCTTCAACATCTGACTCCATCTCGACTGATTCTTCACTATCTTCAACAAATTCATCCTCAGGTGACTCTACATCCTCAATCTCTTCTATCTCTGAATCATCAGGCCCTGTTGGAGGACCTGGTGGCGGCATTGAGGGGGGACCACCTCCTCTTGGAGGGCCGCCTCTAGAAGAGATGCCTGGGGGGCCACGCATGCTCGGCTTTGCACTACTTGGGGGACTGCTTGAAGGACCACTGGAAGGGCCGCGGGGGGGGCCGCTTGAAGGTCCACCGGAAGACTTGCTTGGGGGGCCACGAGGTGGGCCGCCGGGCCCGTCCTTCTTGACTCGCCTCTTCCGCGCCATGCACGGCGTTTCACCGGTCCGCCTATCAATTCTATTGAGGCAAAGGGAGAAAATCAAGACCCTAGTAATTCTTCGACCGATTCGTGTATACCCTCTGCAACAATTGTAATTGCACTAAAATAGCCCAAATCATCCACTAATTTTGCTAGTTTGACGGCAGAATCATCGGACGGCTCACGGTAAGCGAGTGCACTCTTCATTGTCTCTACGAGAGCGGCATGTGGTAATCCATGGGAAATACAGAGGTGGAGTGGACCTAAGATTCGGTCATGCAGCCCGAGTTTTCGTATCGGGTCACGGGCATTACGCTCTATTGGGTCTCGAATAGTGGCGTCCTGATACTTTGCCAGTGCCCGTTCACACCAACCTCGTTGCTCAGCAGCATCAAATCCAAACTCTGCTATCAGCGCAGCGGATGACTCCTCACCAACTCGCTGCGCCAACGTCGCAATTTCAGAATCATTAGCAGCATCTGCCAACCAGACATAACCCTGTTCAGCCCCAGGATAACAGACTGCTGCATTGATTGCATTGTAAGTGTACAATTTTCGTGTCAACTCTACAGCGAAATTTGCTCTCGCCTCAAAACCAGTTACTTGCCCGAGCAATTCAGGGTTCATCAGAACATCTCCATCAAGGGGAAGTACCCAGTGATCCTGCACCTGAACTACTAGAGGGCCCAGTGTTGCAATCAGCTCTTCAGTGGGCTCTATACAGGAGCGCAGTACCTGTGCTTGAGCAATTCCCAAGCCATCTATTTGGAATATATCAGAAACTAAAGCAGCGGGTCTAGGGTGATTCTCGCAGAGAATGATGTCGACTGGTCCACGCTGTAATCTCTCTACAACAGCATCATTGATTGATTCTGCCCATGCAGCAAGATTGTCGCCACCAATTGAAGTCATGAGCAAATCAGCTGATTTGACTGCCTCGGCCACTGCTCCACCATCATCAGTAGACAATGCGGATACTGGGCCAATTGACTCAACCTCGCCGGTCCCAAGATTCACGACAGAATAGAAGGAGTCATCGAGTAAATCTACCACCTTCTGTGATACGTCAACGAAACTGACCCGCCAACCCGCCCTGAACAAGAGATGTGCGAGAAAACCACGCCCCACCTTTCCAGCGCCAAAAATTACCGCCGATGGGCGTTGAGCTAACTTAGCCACACCTAGCACGCTGACCTCTTGTCCAGCCCTGAGAGTCGCCCTTCTTGACTCTACTAATTGAGGAATCAATACCAATCCGCCACCAATCAGCATGTCTCCAGGGGGGAAACGGCCCCGTATCTCTTCTATTGGAATGTTCAATTCTTGAATTGTCGCCCTTGCAACTTTCGAAAATTTCGATTCGGTAATGTCCTCTGACAGGGTAATCCCCCCTGTAGATGTAGCATTGTAGCAGAGGGGAGGTAAACGCCCTAGTGCAGGCAACCAACTCATCATCTCCTGTGGCTCTCCGCCGACAAGACCCACATGTTCGCTCGTGTTTGCAAGATTGAAGATATCTCCTCTTCTAGCAGAGAGTCCTAGAACTCCCGCAGAAAGGTCGTCGCAACCACAGATCACTTCGGCACCGACAGATATCCCCGAGAGAATTGACCCCGCCTTGGAAACTTGGCCAATCACCTCACTAGGTAGATGAAAATGACCCTCTCCAGAGTAGCCTCTCATAGAACGGCTGTCACGCGCTATAACTCCAGTTAATTCCCAATTCAGCATGTCCTTGAGTTGTACAGCAACCCCCTCGCCGATTGATCCATTTTCCTGCTCCCACTGAGCAAGTCTAGATGGAACCCAAGCACGCGTGGGAGGGAGAATGTGGTCATTCTCAACTCCCCTTTCACAACCTTCTGGAAGTGGTTCATGCCACGGAATGACACGACCACAAACCGCGCCATCACGAATCACAATTGCCGATGGCCCGTGCCCTGTGATTCCAACTCTGTCCACCATTTCACCATTTGAGCCTAGCCAAGCACGGAGATTATTCCATACACCCTCTGAAGAGGGCCAACAATCCATATCCCATTGGCCATCGGGTCGTAGTAAGATCACTTTTGTAGCGCTGGTACCGACATCGATTCCCAGCGTCAGCGCGTCCGCCATGGATTGCGGAAGCGAGGAGGGGTTCATTGCAGATTCTCCGGTCCGTTTGGCCACGCAATAGGTGACCAGCCGAGTGCTGTCAAACCCGGTTCAAGGTCAATGAAGCGATTAGGTGAATCTGATTGAGCCGCAGTCAAAAGAAAATTGTTGACTTCGGGGTGGCCCTCGCAGGAAGTGGGTTCCCATGAAGAATAATCTGCGGCTACTGCACACGAGAAAAATTGCGCCACATCAGATTGCAGAAAAGCAGTTGCCTGAAGTCGCCCACCTCTCTCCCAATGCACCGATTCATTGGGTATAACCGTGCCAATTCGAACCACGAGGCACTCCATGCCGTGCTTGAATGAGTAGAACTCTCCAAGTTGCTCAACGAACACCTTGCTATCGCCGTAAGTGCTGGTAGTGGATATGCCATGCTTGACGCCAATCAATTGCCCCTCCAAAGAGCCCCCCTCTCGTAACTCCGACTCAAGACCTACCTGAGTTAGACCGGAAGAAGAGAGAACCACCCGGCGAACACCTGAGGCAAGTGCATTTCGCATCAGCATGGTTGTGACGCCAACATTGTTTCGCATCATGCTATCATCGCTATTTGAGGGGTTGGCATCTGCGGCTAGATGGACTACTACCTCGCACTCTTTGAGCATCATCTGCCACTCATCACCACTAGCTTCTGCAAGGTCAAAATGGTGCGTGACACGGCTTGGAGCGGCGGCATCTTCTGTATTGCGTCCAGCCGCTAACCACTCATCATGCGGTCTGTCGATTCCGACTACATCATAGCCATCAGCAAGGAGGCTATCAAAAACAACGCCACCAATCAAACCGGCCGCACCAGTCACCGCTACCCGCATTGCCACACCCTATCGAAGGGGCGACATGATATTGACCTCATCGGCTCTGCCATTTTTAATGGCAGAAGGTAATCCATCACTTGCCATTGCTATTGCCGCCTTATTTCTCGCCCTCAGCATGGGCGGCGCAGTCTTCTATATCACTACCACATTACCCAATGATTCGCCACTAATTGACGACGATGATGAAACTACAATTGAACCTGAAAAACCTGAACCACCAATTGAATGCGCAACAGATGAGTATGAAGTCCTTGACGCTGATAGCTCTACTGTAATTGGCTGCGAGAAAATTATCGCACCACATAATGCCACATTTGAACAACAATCTATCACACTCACGCGTGGAAATATAGCCATCATTAATTGGACCATTGAAGGTGATTATACAGCACCCATTCTGCATCCCTGTACCGACTCATCTGCTAGTTTACAACCAATCATCAAACCAATTATGAATAGCCTAAAAGTGATAGCGAACGATATTGGAAACGCAACATGTGTTATCGAATTTTCAAATCCCGCTGGAACTTTGAACTACGCCATATCTGTTGAAGTAATAGATTTACCACCATCCAATCTTCAATATCAACACCCAGTTTACATCTTGACCAAAGGAGAACCATTCACTGTCTTCCCTAACTACGATGATGGAGAACCCACTAATTGGGAATCTAACCCCGTACTACCGCAAGGCCTTGAGTTGAGAGAGGATGGAGCGATAATTGGCTCACCCACAATCCTAATCCCTGCCACCACCTATGTCATCACAGCTAGCAACAAAGGTGGTTTTGACAATACTAATATCACCCTTATCATACACGACAAAAGCCCTAATTCTGTGAATTATCTTGATAGCGAATTAATATTGACACTCGGGGAACAAATGAACGATATGTTACCATCACATTCGGGGGGAGATATCGTGCAGTGGGAGATTGATCCTGAACTACCTCTAGGCCTCTCTTTTTCAATTACTACTGGCCGAATTTCTGGAACACCATTAACTCTCCACGAAAGGACTGAGCACATAGTATATGCAAATAATAGTGGAGGAATCGGTGTAACCCTCATCACTATCACAGTCAACGATAATCCAGTAAATTCGATTGATTATGGCGTTATTGAAATGGACCTAGTTGTTGAAGTTTCATCTGTAAATGTGACTCCAAACACAAGTGGGGGAATGCCTGTCGTATGGGAAATTGAACCATACCTTCCGCATGGACTAGAATTCGATGGTTTGAGTGGCCGAATATGGGGTATTGGAGATGCCATTACCCCATGGACGAATCATACTATTTGGGCGAATAATTCCGGTGGTCCATACTCATCTTGGTTAGAAATCAGAATTGTTAATATCACGCCAAACAACATCTCTTGGCAAGATGGTACTGAGCATATTCTAGCGGCTAATCAATCAATCAATTTGAATGCAATAAATGGCGGGCCTGAAATTGATACATGGGAAGTTTTCCCGCTGCTACCTGATGGATTATCACTTTCAAATCTCGACGGTGGAATTTCTGGCTCACCTATTGGGAGAGATGGGGTTGCAATTTCGCGCCATGCTTGGACAACCCATACAATATGGGCTAACAATTCAGGGGGCTCGCTCTCAACTAACCATACATTCGCAATACATGACTTGAAGCAAGATCATAATGAATTAGCAAAAAGGACTATTGGCAGTGTAAATTATGGTGGTGCGTGGCCGTCTCTAATCCTCCCGATTGGCGAGTGGTCATTCGGTTTAGGGATTGATTGGGATGACCGGCCCATTTCATCAGCAGGGCACGCTGGGAAAGGAAGAATCGTTGGATATGGCCATGAAACTATGGTTGCCCGTACAAGTGATAATGAAATGGCAAATCTCAGCCTCAATGCACTCGACTGGGTTTGCGATGGAAGCGGAAAGACGGTTGGGCTGGAAGCTTCCTTTAACGGTTGGAAGAATACTCTGCTTTCGGAAGGGTATGCAGTCATAGAGAGTGCTACTCCAGCCAATTTGGTCAATCTAGATTGCTTTGTTACCGAATTTTGGAATGGTTACACCGATGCAGAAAATTTGCAACTTACTGACTGGCTAACGGAAGGAGGGGGCTTAATCATGGGTGGGCACTCATGGTATTGGTCATACTCTAATTCTGATGTCGCACACAATTACCCCGGTAACAAAATTGCCAAAACTACTGGCCTCTTTGTGTCTGCTTCATCTGGCTCTTCGACCTTTTCTGTTAACGAAAACGAATGGGGGGACCTCCACCGATTACATGGTTCACTTCCGCTAATTGTTGATCATGTCAGTGGCACTCAAATGATGACTCAAAATAATGCTACCACTGCTGCAAAAACCATCAGCCTCTGTGTTTCAACATTACCGCTGGATTACACCGGCGTTTGGGATTCGCTACGTACGATGAGTAATAACACCGGTTGGATACACATCGACTCCTCCGCAACCTATTCAATGAATACTGATGAAGTCGATGATTTGATTCTCACTATTCAGGAACAATTGATGATGAAATTGCCTGCAGATGAACTAGATGCACATCCCTCTCACGTATCATTCCCTGGAAGTGTCAACTCGACTAGCCCTAGGCCAACTAGAACTATCCAAATCGACGGTAACTTTAGTGGCCTTCCAAGCCAATTTGGCTATGCAAACGCACGCTCAGCCGGACGAATGAGTACTGGAATGTATGCGCCTGCTGGCGAGGTAGTAAATATCACACTACCACAGAGCATCATGGGGCAAGGAATCTCGATATTAGTGGGGGCACACAGCGACTCATTATGGGGGAAATCGACACTCTCTAGACATCCCAAGATAACTCGCTCGTGGTCAATTGACAATACTACGATGCAGGTTGGTAATTCCTTTGGTGGCCCAATCTACATCGCTGTAGCAGCTGGAACAATGATTGGAGATTTCAATGTCACAATTGAAGGCGCAGTAGAGATGCCATACTACATCCACGGCGTTACTGATTTACAAAATTGGACAATGGTTCAACGCCAATATCCAGCTCCAATAGCAGAACTGAAATCTGATTATTTCATCCTAACAGTCCCTTCATGGGGTATTCGCAACCTTGACCACCCTAACGAAACCATGGATTTCTGGGATGAGGCACTACAGATGGAACACAATCTCAGTGGATATACACCTTGGCCACGCATAGAAAGGTCTGTTTTTGATGTTCAAATTTCAGCAGGTTGGATGCATTCGGGATACCCTTTCATGGCACATACGGCAAGTGTCAATGCCGTAGTAAATGGCACTTACATGAGGCAAAATGGTGACTGGGGGATGTTTCACGAACTTGGACATAACCACCAATGGATGTCTTCGACATTACCTGGGACAACAGAAACTACCTGCAATTTACACTCTGTAAAATTGATGACCGAACTTGTTGGAGTTAATCTTGGACAAGGACATAGTGCCCTTAACACCCAATCTAGAACGAGCAGAACTGAAACCTACTTCAATGGTGGCTCACAGATTAGCCAATGGAGCGTTTGGACCGCACTTGAGACCTACCTTCAGATTCAGGAAGAATTTGGCTGGGAACCTATTACTGCCGCATACCAAGAATACTACTACAATTTGACAACTCAACCATCTGGAGATTCTGCAGAATTCAATGAATATACCAAGTGGATTTCTCTCAAAACAGGTTACAACTTGGCCCCATTTCTAGAAGCTTGGGGATTCCCAATCACTACAGCGACTAAAAGTTCCATTGAGCACCTTCCCGTTTGGAACACCGACCCACTTCGCGGATGGGTCTACGAATACGATCCAGACACCAAATTTGAAACTACATCCAACATCACTTCAAATACGGCAGATTTGGAATGGGATGTTTACGATAATGGAACAAACACAACTTGGAGTATTTGCTGGGGAGTAACTGATGGTGGAGTCAGCACGACAAATTGGAATGTTTGTGAATCACTTGGGAATAATTTGAGTGTAGGAAGCAAAGGCCATTCTCTTAGTGGGTTACTGAGTTCTACTGACTATTATTGGCGATTAACAGCAACAAATGGTAATGGCCGTTGGTGGGATGATTCTACCAGACCATTTACCACCTCTTAAGTAAAATTTTCAAATATGTTCTGAAAATGTGAAGAGGCCATAGGCCTATTCACCCTTGGGCAAACTTCATCACAATTGTAGTGAGAGGGCATACGAGGTGAGAGTGTGAGGTATGCAAGGGCTGTGGCGCTCGCCGGGTTACTTTTCCTAACTCTGATATTATCCGTTCACACCTCAACCCCCACCCAAATGGACAGTGCTATTGATGAATCTATTGAGGAAAACAAGGCTGAGGAAATTATAATTTCTCAAACTAGTGGAAGGGGTAATTCAGACCTGATAATCTACTCGGTTTCAGCAAGTTGGACCACTACTGAAGCAGGCGAATCAGAATATGTCAGTGTCAGACTGAAAAACCAAGGTTCTGACTCTTCTGGCTCTTTCTATTGGGGAATTTACCTCTCAACTGATACTACAATCACAACAAATGACATTGAACTTGACACATATTACAAATCCTCTATGTCGGCTGGATATACTACCTCATCGATGTCCAAATCAGTCCAAATCCCGTCCACAATCACCGGAGGGCGCTACTATGTGGGAGCTCTCGCTGATGTTAACTCTCAAGTAAGTGAATCTAACGAAAACAACAACGATGACTATGATAGTGGCCGGGTAACGATTGATGAATTGGCAGACCTTGAAGGAAAAAGTTGCAGTGCACCAACTACTGGAGTTGTTGGGGACTACATCGACTCTACAATTACTATTCAAATTGAAAATGACCCCGGAGGAAATTACATCGCAGACTCTGGAACCTTCTATTGGGCGATGTATCTCAGCACTGACAGTAGTATTACTGACAATGATGAACAAGTGGGATCTGACCAATCAGAGTCAAACATCTATGGGGGAAGTTACAGCAGTGATACATTGAGCACAAGCAATCGTATCCCCAGCTCGATGAATCCTGGCACCTATTACTGGGGCTTCCTAATTGATGTGCGGGGAACAAATGGTGATGTAGAAGAACAAAGTGAAACAAACAATGCCTACACTTGCAGCAATCAAGTTGTAATCGAAGATGACCTCCCTGACATTGTCGCTGATGATATCGATACTTCTTCTTCCTCAGCAGTGATGGGTGATACAATCACAGTCAACTATCGAATTGAAAATCACGGCCACGACTACACTGGTTCTTTCTATTGGGAACTCTATCTATCCACTGACCGAACAATAACAACCAGCGACGTCTATGTTGACGAATTCTCCCGCTCCAGTATTTCCCCCGGTTCCTATGCATCGGGTTATCAGTACAGCGTTCTGATTCCCACTGGAATTAGTCCTGGCTACTATTATCTCGGAATGATTGCTGATAGCCGTTCTAGTGTTACTGAACTTGATGAGACAAACAATGTGATTTCTGATACCTACCGCATAGATATCGAAGAACCTGCAGATTTGATTGTTGATAGTGCATCTGGGCCAAGTTCAGGAAATACCGGACAACAGGCTAGCCTCAGTTGGCGAATTGAAAATGATGGAGATGATTCGTCTGGATGGTTCTATTGGGAGGCATATCTCTCAACAGATCGTACCATTACAACTAGCGATACACAATTCGGTTCAACCCAATATGCATCTAGTATCAATGGTGGGTCATACCGTACGGGCACTCTTACTGCAAACATCCCCAGCGGATTGTCAACTAGAACCTATTATTGGGGAATCATTGTAGATACAACAGATAGAGTAGATGAAGGTGATGAAAATAATAACGCTGAAGATGGAAACAGTGTATCCATTACTCTTTCAGAACCTGACCTTCGTGCCGATTCAATTTCAGTTAATTCTGCAACTAGAACAATTTGTGAAGGCGAGTTGGTCACTATTGATTTATCAGTATCCAATATTGGCAATGTAAATGCAAACGCCCACTATTATGACATTTCATTCTCTACATCTGGTTCTTTTGGAACTTGGACTAGTATAGGTCAAGGAAATGGCCCCAGTGGCGTTGCAAGTTACACGCATCAAGTGAGTGGGAATATTCCTACATCGATGGGTCCCGGAAATTATTATGCTCAACTCTATACAGACTATGGGGACTATATCACGGAGAGTAATGAGTACAACAACGATGTGACAACATCCACCGCTGAACTTACCGTTCAAGATTGTACTCCAGAACTTCACCCCACGGGATTGAGTGGGCCAACCAGCGCACTTTCAGGACAGACCATCACCCTCTCCTATTCGATTGAGAATACCGGACTCGGGGAAGCAAGCAACTTCCCAGTCGATATGTTCCTGTCCTCAGATTCAACGATAACGACCAGTGACACCCATCTTGGTGCAGACTCAATTTCTATCATTGGGGCAAGCAGCACCATAAGCGACACATTGAGTGTTACAGTGCCTTCAAGTATCAATGCGGGATGTTGGTATTACGGCATTATTGTGGACATGAATAATGTGATAATTGAGCAAAACGAAAACGATAATTCGTTAGCTGCTGCAAATCAAGTCTGCATATTACAGCCAAATCTGAGAGTTGTTTCCGTCAGTAGCCCAGGGCCATCCACTTTGGGTCAATCAATTGAAATCACTGTGATTGTTGAAAATTCAGGTGGAGCTAACGCCGGCAGACATCAGTTGGGAATCAGCCTTGAAGTGGTGCAACCAAATGGCCAACCTGATATTTTCGTTGAAGAAATCAATATTACCTCTTTAGCAGCCAACACGAATACTGAGATTACAAGAACGGTTCAACTACCGACCTCACCCTCTGGGACATACCGTATTCTTGCTGTTGTTGATTACCTCGGAGTAATCAGTGAATCTGATGAATCAGATAATGAGGCAAATGGGGCCTCATTTGAAGTGACTTCGCCCTCCAATGACTTACTGGCCAAATGGATAACTGGACCCACGTCAGCAGAGCCAGGGCAGACCATTACGGTTCAATGGGAGATACAGAATCTTGGAACAGATGGGAAATCTTTTGATATTGAAGTCTGGTTGTCCCAAGACAATAATGTTGATAGTTCCGACAATAAAATAGCAGCAATCTCAGTATTGAACTTGGCAGGCGGAACCTCAGCAACCGATGAAACTGCGTATCAACTAACAGATTCTGATAATGGCACATGGTGGCTCATTCTCGTTGTAGACTCATCAAATAACCATCTAGAAGATGATGAGGGGAACAATATGGTGAGATCTGCAAACCAACTAGTGGTCAGTGCAGATGCTCCAGAGCCGGTAGATGAAAACATGGGTGGTTGTGCTAACCCTGCAACTGATGGGGACAGTAGTGATGCGGCAGGCTCACGCGCCTCGGCTACTCAACTTGGCTTAGACGTAGAATCCATTACAATCCAAGGCTGTTTGATGAACATAGACAATGAAGATTGGTACGCTGTAATGCTTCACGGTGGCAAACGCCTAGGAGTATCGCTCGAGAATGATGGTGAGGTTGTGAACATTATTCTGTTCAATGGGACCGTTGAGATAGACAATGGCTCCCTGTCCGGCAATTTGTTGAGAGTTGACCTCATGTTGACCAATGATGATGATCTCAATACCTCTCGTATTTATCACATCAAGATTAGTAAGGAATCCATTGCAAATGGCGGATCTTATATCCTCAAGTTAGTTACTGTAGATGCGAATGTAGTGCCCGACTTAGCACCACCCGAAAAGCCTCTGTTCACCCCACTGGACCAGTGGTATGGAGGGAATAATGTGGAGATACATTGGAGTGCAGTGGAAGATAATGGAGAATCTGGATTATCACATTATCAAATTCGGTGGGCAGGTGGACTTTGGTCTGATGTGAACAACACCTCTACCAACCTGAACATCTCAATTCTAAATGATGGCCGCCATTCACTCGAAGTACGAGCAATCGACAATGCTGGAAACCCCTCTTCTGCGGATGCTATGTGGATAAGGATTGACCGAACTGCACCCACCCTAGATATTGAACAATTGGGTGCCCAGTATGCTGGACCACCTGTTCTCAATATAGATGTAGAAGTTAGTGATGGTGATGGGAGCGGAATCTCTTCTGTTGAATGGTCATGGAACAACCAAACTTGGCAAGCAATGCCAGCAGGAAATGCAATCATTTGGTCAAATTGGAGCGATGTTGACCTCTATGTCAAAGCAACCGACAATGTTGGGATGGTAGTCATTGAGAATCTAACCATTGACCCACCTGCTAATCCTAATCTATCAGATGACAGCTCTAGTAGTGATGTAGAAAGTTCTGGTGGCCCGTCAACGATGGGAGTTGCCGCAGTCATTCTGATTGCTTTGGTAGTGGCAGCAATGCTAGGATCTGGGCTCTATCTAATATTCCGTGGAAACTCAGTAGGAGAAGATGACGAAGAAGAGGAGGAACAACAAAACGAACATTCGGGTGAATCCACATTTGTCCAAGAACCCATATTAGCAACGCAGGCAACTTACGTCAATAGTTACGAATGGTTGCCCGAGGGAGGTACTTACGACTCTACAACAGGAACAACTTGGTACATGTTACCGGATGGAAACAAGTGGTGGATGCAAGAAGATGGATCATTTGTCCTATACCAACCAGAAGAAGTAATAGCGACTGAAAATCATGTTTTTACAGAAGAAAATGATATGCAATAATATTGTGATTCAATAATTTTCATCAGATCCTCAAACAAGCATTGATGAAGGTCGAGGGGGCCGCTAGAACTATGTCAGTGAACGAATTATTGGTTAATAGTGATTCAGATTTTGTTATGTTCACGTCATCATGGTGCCCTTACTGCACTACGGCTAAGAATTTACTCAATGCGAAAGGGTTGAGTGTTGATGAGCATAATGTCAGTGATAATCCACCACTTCAGACGGAAGTGGTAGAGATGACCGGTCATCGTACTGTTCCTGCGATATGGGATGTTAGAGATGAGCCGCACTTTGTCGGTGGCTGCGATGATTTGCAAGGCTATCTTTGAGCACTATTTGATACCCATTTCTTGAGTTGTTCAAGATAGTCTATGTCTACTATGTGCCCCTTATTGTGGTGCATCCTAGTAACTTCCCAACCCCCCTCTTCATAGAGGTTAGCGCACTCCTCTCCATGCTTTAGTAGAATGATTTCATCGGCGCCACCATGCATCGAACACATTCGTTTAGGAGGTAATTCTGCCAATTTATCAAGGAGCACAGAAGGGCGTGCCGCTTTACTGCCTATGACAATTACACCAGCAATTCGCTGAGCAACCTCGGTGAGAAGCAATTCTTGGGCAACCGCCGCACCTTGGGAGAATCCCCCGACAATCAACGGGCCTTCTTCAGGTAGTGATGACAATACATGTTCGACCGACTCCTTGAGTTCTTTCAATTTGTTAACATCAAATGTTTCATTGGATTTCCCACTCCAAGTCCACCATGTATATCCACGCTGAGGGTGAGTAAAGGGGCCATTTATGACACAAACTTGCCATCTCTCTGGGCATACCTGCTCAGCGAGTGGTTTAATCATCTCAGATGTTCCAGAAAAACCGTGTAGCATAACAAGGTGACCGGTCACGAGAGACCACCTACAATACCCAACTGAAGGAGATACCACCGGCAATGATGATGGAGATTTCTGAGTCGCCACTCTGTGTGACAGTCAAGGTATACTCTTGAGAAGGCGCATTAATCTCTCCAAGTTGCCCCTCTTCTGACTCACCTGGTTGCCACGCCCTTTCCAATGCACTAACAGAACCGTGATCTCGCAGGGTTAGGGAACCTGTGCCACCGCCCATCTTGGCATTTAGATAGTAAATCATCTCATCATATTCTTCACCACTTGGATGATCCCCCACAAAGAATGTGTCACGTATTTCAGCATCAGGCAATCCACTGTCATGATCCCACGAACCTGCATACAAATCCGCACCACGAATGAACCAAACTTCCCCTTCGTGGCCAGTCCCAAAGGTTGCCAACTGCATGTTCAACTGTTCCACACCTTCAGCATCAGTCCAAATTAGTGTACGGAGAAAACCAGCACCTTCATCGAAAATGTAGGATAATGAAGAGCCATCTGTAGCAGATGCGGTGATAACTGCTGTGCGGTAACTGGTCGCACCGTCATTGTGAATATGGACCTCCAAGACATCAGCATCCCACTCTACGGCAAATAGGGTGAAGTTCCATGAATCGCCCTTTTGAAATGGGAATTGGAAAATTGGTTGTGGCACACTATTCTCGTAGGCACTCAAATTATCATGTGTAATTCTACCAAGGAAAGGATTGTGGTTGAGAACTGCGTGTCTACGTGCTTCAACATGGTTGGATATTGCCAAATTGTAAGCCGTCCCCTCTTCAGTGTCATTCTCTGCCACGACAAGTCTTGCAGTATCATCGCTAAATTCTGGGGTAGTGAAGGTGTAAAGCCACCAATCACCGATTTCCCATGTGGGGACATTGAAGGGGTCGTCCTCTCTGTCTGGATTATCGTCACCACCACCGAAACAACCTGCAAAAGTTGTTGCTACAAGCAACAAAACGAGAAGAATCGGGGATTGTGTGCGCATGATGCTCAACTTAACCGTGTCCGCCCCTCTCTCATGAGCCCTCCGCCAATGCGGATGTTCCCCTGAAATGGTGATGGCAATCAAAAGAGGCCATTGAGCCAACCTGAGCCAAGCATTCCTGCGATAACCACACTGACAATACTCATCAACTTGATGAGGATGTTCAATGAAGGACCGCTTGTGTCCTTGAATGGATCGCCGATGGTGTCACCTACGACTGCTGCACTGTGAGCGTCGTCGCCCTTCTCAGCACCTTTGATTTCACCCTGCTCTATTGCTTTCTTGGCGTTGTCCCAAGCACCACCTGCGTTGGCCATGAAGAGTGCCATAAGAACGCCGGTAGCGGTGGCACCAGCGAGCATTCCACCGAGTGCAGATGCACCGAGAATAAATCCAACTGCCACGGGGCTTGCAATTGCTACAACACCTGGAGCAACCATCTCACGTAGAGCCGCTTTGGTCGATATATCCACACAAGTAGCACTGTCTGGCTCAACACCTTCCTTACCCTCGAGTAGACCATCAATTTCCTTGAATTGTCGACGGATTTCAGTTATCATCTCTTCAGCAGCACGACCGACTGACTTCATAGTCATGGATGCAACCACGAATGGTAGTGCTCCGCCAATCAAAAGGCCAATCACGACCATTGGCTCTGAGAGTGAGAGGTCGGCAGGAGTCAAACCAGCACTTGTCTGAAAAGCAGCGAATAGTGCTAGTGCTGTTAGAGCCGCACTGCCAATCGCAAATCCCTTACCGATTGCTGCAGTTGTGTTGCCAATTGAGTCAAGCCCATCTGTAATATCACGCACGTCCTTGCCAAGGCCTGACATCTCCGAGATGCCACCGGCATTGTCTGCAACTGGACCATATGCATCGACTGTCATTGTAACGCCAACGGTACCTAGCATTCCCATGGCAGCCATTGCGATTCCGTAAAGTCCTGCTGTGCCGCCACCTAATACTTGGTTTGCACCAAAGATGCCTGCTGCTATCAATACTACCGGCACAAAGACCGATTGCATCCCAACAGCCAGGCCAGCAATTGCATTTGTTGCACTGCCTGTCTTGGATGCTTCACCGATGTAAGGAATTGCCTTGACATCGATTCCAAATACCGGTTCGATTCCTGTGTAGTACTCAGTAACAAGTCCAATCAGGATACCAACTAGGGAACCAATTGCCACCGCCCAAATTGGGGTTGTTGGTAGATTGAGATAATCTAGGGTGAAATATCCGCCAACGAGGAAGAGGATTGCGCCGATAAAAGTAGTATTACGAAGAGCTGCTGCTGCATCCATATTCTTCATGGCTGACATGGAGAAAATACCGATGATTGATGCTATGTAGCCCACTGCTGCCAAAACGATTGGAATCATCAAGTAATCAGCGCCGAGATCTGTACTTGCTGCAGCAATAACCATGGCTGCAATGATTGAGCCGACAAAGGACTCAAAGATGTCAGCGCCCATTCCCGCTACATCACCAACATTGTCACCGACATTGTCAGCAATAACGCCAGGGTTACGAGGGTCGTCCTCGGGAATTCCCGCCTCGACTTTACCGACCAAGTCAGCACCTATATCAGCAGCCTTGGTGTATATTCCGCCACCCACACGCGCAAAGAGGGCGATACTCGAAGCACCCATCCCGAAGCCAGCAATGTTGCCAACTGTGAGGAAATTGGTTTCTGTGAAGTAATACATTAGAGAAATACCTGCTAATCCAAGACCACCGACTGCAAGTCCCATTACAGCCCCACCGTTGTAGGATGTCTGTAGGGCAGCAGCCTGACCACCGTCAGCCGCAGCTTGTGCGGTTCGACCGTTTGCTGATGTTGCAGATTTCATTCCGCTGAATCCAGCAGCCACGCTACAAAGTGCACCTATGATGAATGCAATCATTGTATTCATTCCGAGGTCGTCATTTACTTCGCCCCCAGCAAATAGAAGCGCGGCGACTACTACTATGAACACCGCCAACATGCGGTATTCTGCAAACAGGAAGGCCATTGCCCCATCCTGAATTCTTTTGGTAATCTTAGCTACCGTCTCATTCTCAATCTCAATTGAGTCTACTTTTTTATACAGCATTGCTGCAATAAGCAAACCAATGATTCCGGTAACAATACCGATCATTCCTACATCTGTTCCTTCCATCACATCACCAGATTGGTTGGCTCGCCGACCTGAGGTCGCCATATAAGCGATATCCACACGGTTTCACCATTACAGTCTCTTAGAGACTGCAATAATTATCCCAAATCGCCTATCAAAAGCGATTTTTCATCGCCTCATCGGCGAAATTCGCAAGAACCTGAGCCCCATCGTGTTCCTGCCCAAAAGCAGCCGCCTCTTCATTACTGATATGCCCTAATTTAACCGAACGCTCGATACGCTTGCGTGCGGCTTCGGGATGGAATTGCAATCCCCAAATCGGAAGTTTGCCACCACCCTCGCCAAGAATGCGGACAGTGGCATGTGAATTGTGAGGAGCAGACCCCAATACAATTACTCGTTTGGAAATCTCCACCACATGGTCTTGATGGGTAAAGAGACAGACGGGAGAAGACAGACCAGAAAAAATAGGATCAGCAAGTCCTGCCTTGCTCAACTCTAATTCAACTACCAAATCGGTTCTCTCTGACGCCCTGCTAACCTCGCCTCCAAGAGCTTGGCAAATTAATTGATGGCCAAAACAGATTCCAAGCGTGGGTAACTCAAGAGTAACCGCTCCAAGAAGAAGTGCCGCGGCTGAATCCATCCAAGGCTCCCACATTGAAACGTTGCGCCGACTTCCTGAACAAATCACAACATCAACTGAGTTGGCGACCAGCCATTCAGTCATTGCTTCATGGCCTGTATTTGGTAGAGCAATTCTGCGCAAAATTATATCGCCATCTATTTCTGTAGCACTAGACTCAGAAACGAAAGAAAAAGCGTCATCCCATGTTGGCAGATCCTCCGTCTCAAGTAATATTGGATTATTGTCAGAACTAGCACGTAAGCCTACACTATCAGACTGGAACTGGGGAGTTAGGAGCCACACCTCAAGAGAAGATGCAAGATTGGCAAGTGGAGAAAGCACCTCCATGTTCCCCCCATGACCAAACTCAGCCCGTTCAACGAGAAGGTCGAGCAAAGCCACCCTGAGGCTTCCAGTCATGCAACTCGGGTTGAGATTGTTCTCTTGAATAAACCGATGGTTCATAGAGCACTACACCCTCAGCAGTTGTGAGGCAGAAAGATGGCTGAAGTAGACCGTGAGAGGATTCTAGCCTCTATGGGGCCAGTACAAGCAATTCTTGACGCCCATGATGGAGAAGTAAATATCGTCTCCACCGATGATGGAATTATCTCTATTTCACTTGAAGGTGGTTGTAGCGGCTGTAGCGCTACACCTATGACAGCAATGCAGATTTACTATTCATTGATGAAATTAGATGACGTAAAAGAGGTTGTTTTCCTGAATGGTGAATTACCAGATTATATGCGTGCCTTCATTGACGATAAGTTGGATATCGAAGATGAGGATTGAATGAAGGATAGGCCTTTGTTAAAGCCACAAGAAAAACTTGCAATTGAATTTTCACAAATCTTTCATCATTACAACAATTGATTCATTCCAACGTATTGCATGTTCAATCAAACCTGCTTCATTGAAATGTACTGTATCATATCTCCATTTCTCACCAATCATGTCATCGGTGTATGGACCCTCATATGTTAGTGGATCATTATCGATTACTAACTGTTGAGCATCGATAATCAATGCCAAACTTTCATCACTAAAGGATGGAAGATAAGACGCACGCGCAACTATCCAAGGAAGATCCCAACCAGCAACATCACGGCTTGCATTTATGACCTCGCCAAGGCGTTGGGTGTATGCCTCTGTACTGGTCTCAAGTGCTAAATCACTCTCCCCTTGATGCCAAAGAATTGCACGCACCCCTTGAGGACCTACTTCCTCTAGAGCCAATTCAATACGACTGAACAAGTCGTCTGTTGCAGTTGTTGGGAGCCATTGCTCAACTGAAGTCCCACCCCAACCAACTGAAATGAGTCCAATTGGTACATCATATCTTTGTGCTAGTAAATCCCCCATATGTGGCCATGGGGTGCCTCCTTCACCAGTGGCGATTGGTTGGGGGTCTGCTGCAAACTGCCATCCATCTAGCCCCCAAGAACTCACTCTAGAATCATTAGGTGCCAATGTGGGACTTCCATGATTCGCAGAATTGGATTGACCCGCAGTGATAAACACCTCGCCGACTCCTACAGGAGAAACGGTGGTGGAATACACTATTGTTTCATTTTGAGTAAAACGTAATTCAAGTCGGAACCAGCCAGCATTGGCATTGATTGTTCCCAAAAATGTGGAACCTGCGCTTTTTTCTGTAGCAACTATGGATTCCCATTCTGTTTCATTTCCTAATTCGGAACCATCCGCAGCAAGATAAACTAATTGCGCATCTATTTTATTACAAGATGAGACAACAATGCCTGAAACAGTAATGTTTGCTGTACCATCTGCCTGTCTTTGAAAAACTTGGTGGGGTTCTGGTGAAGTGATATTGCGTTCTTCTATCTCGCTCTTTTCCTCATTAGATAAACAGCCTGAAAATGTAGTAGTTACAAGCAATAATACAATTAGAAAATATCTCATGCTACACTCACTCGGTTTCATCTCGCTCTTTTCTCGCTTTCATTAATTTGTGAGGATTCGGCTCGCCCTGAATCTCTTCACCCTTGATGTTCATTGTAGCACTGATGCCCACAGCAATGCAAACCACTGCGAGGATTCTCGCTAAGTTAGCAGAACCAAATATTGAGCCACCGGCGAAAAAGAGGGCAAAAAGTGAGGCTGCTGCACCAAAACAGAGTATTGTCATTATTTGTTGGGCAATTTTTTCTGAGCGGTCCGTCTTGGAAAGTGTCCCAATACTTACCCAGATAATGAACGCACCTGAACAAGTTATCGTCGATAACCCCTCCAACAACCCAACCAGAGTCATAACCCTGCGAGAACTATTCAGCACTTCAACCACGCGAGGGTTCAAGCGAGGTGACCGGCCCAATCACCATGAGTGAGTACATGGTATCGGTCAAAGCGTGGGCACTACCTAAAAACCGACGGGAAGAAGCACCTCATTTTTCTAAAGCTCAGGTTGCCACAGTCCTAGAACAAGTAGCCACTCTCTTGAAGTTGAAAGATGCCAACCCTTTCAGAATAAGAGCGTATGAAAATGGTGCCCGCATCATCGCATCTTTGAATGATGATTTGTGGGAACTTAGTAAATCAGGAAAAATCACTGAAGTCAAAGGAATCGGCAGGGGAATTGCTGCTCTAATTGCCGAGTCTCTAGGTGAAGGAAGTTGGGGTGATTTGCAATCACTATACGATGATACCCCAGCAGGAATGATAGAAATGCTAGCAATTCCAGGACTTGGGCCGAAACGAATCAAACAGTTACATGATGAGTTGGGAATTGATTCGATTGCTGAACTCTCAGAAGCCTGCGGTGATGATGCCATTTCTCATCTAGAAGGATTTGGAGAAAAGAGCCAACAGAAGATTCTCGATGGCATCGATTTGTTGGCTCGCTTCCAAGGGCGCCGCCGCCTGAATGTAGGACTCCTATACGCTGAGTCCTTTGAAGCAATGGTGGCTAGAATTGATGGCGTAGAGCATGCTCAACTAGCTGGAAGTGCTCGCCGCCGCCGCGAAACAATTGGTGACCTCGATATTGTAGCGGCGGTGAAACCTGATGATATTGAAGCAGTCACTGAAGCGATTCTAGCAATGCCTGATATTGCTGAAGTGAAGGGAGCGGGCGATAGCAAGGTGAGCGTTGTCCTTGAGGCGAGTATCCTTAATCATGACATGAATTTGGGGACTATTGATGGAGGAATCTATCAGGCAATAGGGGGTGATGACTATTCAGGCTTGGAATCATCTGGAACCATCGATGCACAGGTGCGCATGGTACCCCCTCATGTTTTCGCCTTTACATTGGCTTACTTCACCGGTAGCAAAGAGCACAATATCCACATGCGACAACTAGCAATTGATAAGGGACTACGACTTAACGAATTCGGGTTGATTCCTGATGAAAAAATGGGTGACCTCAAGGGTTTTGAAGCTGCAGAATTTTCCCTGCCAGCAAAAAATGAAGAGGACATCTACCACCACCTTGGGCTAGACTGGGTCCCTCCTGAACTACGTGAGGACATGGGTGAAGTTGATGCTGCCAAGGCAAAAACACTCCCAAGACTTGTGATGCCTACTGACTTGAAGGGTTCATTCCATAACCACACCATTCTATCTGACGGGGTTGCCACACTGGAACAGATGGCAGCTGCTGCAATGGACATGGATTGGGAATTCCTCGGAATTGCTGACCACTCTCAGATACTCAATATTGGTGGAAATCAAATTGGAGCAGATCCAGAAGACCTCTTGGAGCAAGGTGAAAAGATTCGCTCCCTCAACGAGATGTGGTCGGACGGGGGGAAAAATTTCCGACTTCTGCACGGTGCTGAGTGTGACATACTTCCTGACGGTTCACTTGACTATGATGACGAAATAAGACAACAACTCAGCCATGTGGTAGCAAGTGTCCATCAACTTTCCACTTGGAGGGCTCGTGACGAGGTGGAGAACACTGAGGCGCTCATCAAAGCCATTGAAGATCCGACCTGCACCATTTTGGGGCATCCAACCGGTAGGATTCTGCAAGTTAGGGAAGGATATGATGTAGACATGCATGCTGTTCTTCGCAGAATGGGTGAGTTGAATGCAGAGGGTGAGTTGAAATCCGTTGAAATCAATGCAAGCCCGTATCGACTGGATCTAGATTGGCGATTTTGTCACTTTGCCCGTGACCAAGGAGTTCCTGTCTGTATCAATCCTGATGCTCATGATACTACTGGGCTCAGAAATGTGTGGTTTGGCGTACAGATGGCGCGCAAAGGGTGGCTAGAGCCGAAGGATTTGCTGAACTGCTATACTGGTGAAGAAATTGAATCCATGCTCCGCTAATCATACACATTGATTAGTAACGTGTTTGCTTTTTCAATGGCGTTCCCAACCACCAGTTTCTACGTTTCTCATATACCATATACCACTGGACACAGGATTTTCCAACCACTCATATCCGTCATCAGAAAATACTCCTGTAAACTCCATTGGCGGAATTGAGGGGGGCTGTATTTGCTGACTAATCTGAGGAACTGAAGGACTCAAAGATGGTTCTGTTTGAGGGGTTACTGGAATTTGTGAATGATCGATTGACTCTCTGATTTCAGGAACTGTAGGGCTCGGCACCGGCTCTGGTTGGGCGGCAACTACTGGATTTGCCGATGTATCGCCTATCGGGCCACTCGCTGGTGAAGTAGGAGGGCTCCAAGAGGGAGGAGAACTAACAGGCATAGGAGAGTTGTCTATCGGGCCAGCTGCCGGTGAGGTAGGCGGGCTCCAAGAGGGAGGGGAACTAACAGGCATAGGAGAGCCGTGATGCATCTGGCCACCTACAGATGGAGCAGGTGGCCCCCAAGAGGGTGGTGAAGATGGGGTAAAGGCGTTCAAATCTGAACTAGGCTCAACCCAACCCCCTTGCATTTGGTTCATTGGTTGTGACGGCTCAATAATCTGAGGTTCTTCTCTCCAAGACTCAATGCCATCACCACCTTTTCTGCGGCTTGAGAAAACAAGTAGTAAGATTAGAAGAGCAAATATGAAAATGGCAACGCCTGAACCAAAAAGCATGGGTGCAATTACTACATTACCAGCGACAACGTATTCTCTATCCAAGAAATCAACCTGAACATTTGCACAACCTCTTTCGCTAACATGTACACCTTCACTAATGGTGTCAGGACAGTCATCGACATCGTCCATAATACTATCACCATCATCATCAGGGCATCCTCGATAGGTATCACCCGTCAAGTCACCCCATCGTGCTGGGCACATGTCGGCATTGTTTCCGTCAGGATTGCTACCGTAGCCATCACCATCAGGATCTAACCACTGTGTCGAATCGTTAGGGAAAGCATCGGGATTTTTGCCCTGAGAATTGTCGCCATATCCATCACCATCAGTATCAGACCACTGGGTTGAGTCGTTCGGGAAAGCATCAGGACTGTTGCCCTGAGGATTGTCTCCATACCCATCATCATCTTTGTCAGACCACTGAGTTGAGTCGTTCGGGAAAGCATCAGGACTGTTGCCCTGAGAATTATCTCCATAACCATCACCATCAAAATCAGACCACTGCGTTGGTTCGTTAGGGAAAGCATCGGGGTTGTTGCCTAGTGGATTATCACCATAGCCATCGCCATCAACATCAGACCATTGAGTTGGATCTAGATGGAAGGCGTCATAAATATCAGGAACGCCATCTCCATCAGTATCTAGTTCCCAAGTCCAATGTAATGTAGATGATTGATATTTCCGTGAGACGCTGAAGAATTCAGATGATTCCCAACTATAAAGTTGGATAGAACCTTTAGTTGCCCCATTGAGTTTGAATGAAAGAGAAATTGATGGATCTACCGCACCATAGACATAGCGATAGAGTAAGACCATTTGATCCACATCAACTCTGTATTTATTGGTACGAGTTATGTTGATGTGGTCATTAACAATGTCGGGATAATACAAACTCTCAATGCTGTTGGAATCAAAGTGTGTTTCTCTAAGGATATTTTCACTCCAATCGTCACCCCAATCATCTATCCCGCCATCAATAGAGGTTATTACGTCAATATATTCAATCCCAGTAATATCCATATCCAAATTGTACTGGAGAGGAATGGAAATGTCCACAAAATAATTGATGAAAGTTGATGCACCCCAATTGCCAGTATAATGTTCAATTAACTCTTCAACCAGTGGATAAAGATCCACAGAAGATATCGCCACCTCTTCCTGCATCGAAAAGGTCATGGCACCATTATCCATGTTTACAGGGACTTCAACATAATCTTCCCAGTAATATATTCTTACACCATTAAATGTAAAAGATGGCTGATTAGGATACGAATCTACTGGACTGAGGGAAGGAACTGGAAGTCTCAAATCTTTCCATGCACCTACTTCTGCAAAATAATACCATAATACAAGTTCTGGCTTGAATTCCAAAGTATAGTCTGATTCTATGTCATCAATCGACATATCTACTTTCCATCTTTCCCCTGGCTCTACCTCTACAACCTCTGATGAATAGGTGAGTTCACCATCAATTGTGGTCTTGAATTTATATTCTAATTCAAGATAAGCCCATAATCCTAGACTAGAAATTGAGGTGACATCAGTCTGCTGACTTGCTTTAGAAGTCTGAGTATAATCGCGGTTAATGGTTAGGTCACCCAAATCTCTAGTTGAATCGGGGAATGCGCGAGGGGTGATGTAAGTGTAGCGAGTGGTACTTTTGCCAGATGGATCCGTTACCTTGACTGAAATTTCGTGCTCATGAGAGTCGTGGAATCGCACATTTATGTAACAATAGTTAGAGGGAGTTGACTGTTTAATATCATCAACGTGCCATTCAAAATCTAAATACAAATTAGATGATTCGTAGTCATAAGAATCACACGCATTGGCAATCCAATTCTCATGCTCATACGGCGGCCAACTATCGGAAGGGAATTTTTCAAGATTAACTATAGGGGCTTCGTTTTCCGTGACCCAGCGATTCAATTCATAATCACCACTTCCTTCGTATCTATCAACCCTGACTTTGTAGTATCCTGAAGTAGTAGCAACCCCAATAACTGATTCGCTAGCATCCCCTGTGCGATCTGAAGAATCAATTAACGCACCACTTGGGGAATATAGGTATAAATCTAAATCAGGCTCAATAGAGGCCCAATCATCCACGATATTCAAATGAACCTCGATAGTGGAACCAACGTTTAATGAAGAAATAAATACCCACCAATCATGATAATCGCTACTGGAAATGTAATAGTCGTCTTGGAAATGATGCCAAACAGTCCTCCCGCTAGATGAAGACCAAGTTACATCTGGGGGGTAGGTGTTCTGAGTTCTAGTACGAATCGGTGAATCGCTTTTTGAAGTTCGGGCAGAGGTGAAACTATTTTCATCGTCTTCACTTAATTCAAGAGGAGGGGCATCATTGTTAATCACATCCATTGTATGTAGGGAAAATATCGGAACTGAAGACATCAATAAAATCAATATTACTAATACAGTGTTCGCAGAAAAGCGCATGAATATTGGATATGGTGTAGTGATTTAATGTTATTGACCTAACTTAAAGGAGATTTAGCCGAAGGTTCATTCAATATTGCTGTTAGCCGCTGTTCATGGGAGCAGCAAGGGCGGTTGTGTTTGGCGGCGTATCTGTATTCCCTGCAATACTCATTGGAGTTATTTTCTTCCTGATAATGGGGGGGGCTGACCAAGATTGGGCAAATTGGATGTGGGGCCCATGCTACATTCTGCCAATCGGCTTGATAATTGCCGCCACAATATACGGCTGGAAGACCGATGTCGCTGTAGAAGTGGGGTGATTCTAGTGAAAATTGGTGAAAAGGTCACGGCCATAGGAACTCTACTTGACGAGTTGTATCCTGAACAGCCTATTCCCCTACAACATCGCGACCCATACACCTTTTTGGTCGCTGTAATGCTATCAGCTCAGACCACTGACAAGAAGGTTAACCAAGTCACCCCTACCTTGTTTGATCTCGCCGGAAGCCCGGCTGAAATGGCCACCTTGGAAATAGAAGAAATTCGTGATATCATTAGAGAGATAGGACTTGCCCCCACCAAGGCGAAGAATCTCCATTTGATGGCTGAACAACTTCTTGAGAGGCATGAAGGAGTAGTACCTCAAACATTTGAGGAGTTAGAGGCTTTAGCGGGAGTTGGCCACAAAACTGCTAGTGTAGTAATGGTTCAAGCATTTGGAGTTCCGGCATTTCCTGTTGACACACATATTCACAGGTTAGCAACCCGTTGGGGCCTCAGCGAAGGTCGTAATGTAGTTCAAGTTGAGAAAGATTTGAAGGATCTGTTTCCCGAAGAAGAGTGGGCGAGGAGGCATTTGCAGATAATCTACTTTGGAAGAGAACACTGCCCTGCTAGAGGTCACGATCCTCTTGATTGCCCTATTTGCTCATTTGCTTCATAATCTTTCTAATATCTAGAAAAATTGGAGTTAGGAATGTCAAAACTAATCAACACAAGTACCACATTACGTCGCCTACTAGATTTTGCTCTTTTTCTATATTTAATATGATTTAGCACCTTTTTTCTGTACCTTGAAGACTTTGCCTTTCGTACAAGATAACGACGTCGGAGGGCTGCTCTTTCTCTAGTAGTTTTACACAATACATCGACCTGACCATATGGATGTAATTCTCTTATATTTGGTAAATCATTAATTGGAAATTGACGGATTCCTATCTTATTATATCCATCATCCCTCAATCTATTCATCATTATTTTCTCGCATTTTTTGTCTAAATCAGCCATTTCACCACCTCGTTTTCAATAATTATTGAATTTGTTCATATAAATCTTTATGAACTTCATTAACGGAAGCAACAGTATTCTCAACTTTTTTTCAATAATATCATAATCAAAATATCATAAGATGTGAAGCATATAGATATTTTTGTTCAATAAATTGAGCGTCAGTATTAGGTGTATAGACTGCTGGGGGGATACATGGCAACAAGATTTGAGGTCGGCGAGGAGGCTCCTGATTTTACTGCAGAATTGACTGATGGAAGTGAAGTGACGCTTTCTGAGATGCTGAAAGAAGGTGGAGTGATTCTCTATTTCTATCCACGCGATGACACGCCGGGTTGCACCACCCAAGCCTGTGACTTCCGAGACAACATTGATTCTCTGAAAAATGCGGGTTGGAGAGTAATCGGAGTCTCTAAAGATTCTGCAAAGAGCCATCAGAAATTCATCGACAAACATTCTCTTCCATTCGAATTGATTATTGACAGTGAGACGGAATTACACCAACTATACCGCACTTGGACGGAGAAGAAACTCTACGGTCGCACATTCCTCGGCTGCATTCGTTCTACATTTGCCATCACTCAGGAAGGAACCTTTGCATGGGTTGGCTACAAAGTAAGAGCAACAGGGCATGTTGAGAAATTGATGAATGAACTGAATATGTAGGTTGTTGGCAAACAAAACGCTTGAATGATGTGACTTCAAGCAATAATTTGAGGTGAGGTCGTGAGTGGAACTATGGATGACTTGGTTGGCAAGCGATACGACCTAGGCAATGGTTCTGTAGCGTGGGGCCCATGTCATGTTGGCAAAGGGGCCGTCTTCGGTTCTGATTGTTCAGTTGGTGCACTCGCCCATGTGGGTAGTGAGGCTGTATTGGGTGACCGAGTTAGAGTTCAGGGGGGAGCATATGTTGCATCAATCTGTGAATTGAGCGATGATGTTTTCATCGGTCCAAATGCAACCCTTCTCAATGATCGTCACCCACCCAGTCGTGACCGGAAAAAATGGCTACCAGTTATTGTTGAAGATGGTGCGGTCATTGGAGGGGGCGCTACAATTCTACCAGGTGTTACAATCGGCAAGAAATCTGTTGTGGCTGCTGGTGCTGTAGCCACTAGAGATGTACCAGCAGATGAAGTATGGGGCGGAGTTCCAGCACACTTTATGATGACAAGAGAAGATTACGAAGCTAGCCGGACAGATGGAGAGTGTCAATAATGGATCCCGAACAGAGCAAGGATGCTGTCAAGGATTTCCTACGCCGTTGCATCGCTTATGCTGATGAAACAATTGCTCGTAAAACAGAATCAGGTGATGACTCGGAAGGGCTAGCCAAATGGATTGCCTACCGGGATTATACTCTCTATGCCCTCAATGAAGTAGAAAATGAGGAGTTGAACCACTGGTTCGAATAATTCATCAAACTTCTTCTGGAATTCCCAAATGGTGAGAGGTCGTATCGACCACTGCCCCCGCACCCGGCACTAGAAGCAGGGTCTCAACACTGTTCAAGGCAAATACCGGAGCACCCAGTCTTTCTGACATGCCTCCCAACTCTCTCCTGCAAGCGTCTTGTTGCGCCTTCATGTGTTTCAAGTCGCGCAGGTCAACCACTACCATGTCGCCATTCAACAACCTCTGTGTGATGCCATTAGTGGGTAATCTGTGGAGATTATCAGGCTCAACATAACGAATTGCCCGCTTCGGTGGTGCTAATCTGCTACGTGACCATGTCTGCCACTTACGTTCGCCTAGGTCGTGAAAGTTTTCACTCAATAGGACCTCTACCTCGGAAATTTTTATCTTCTGAATTTCTTCCTCTTGTGCGGCCTCCTTAGAAGCACTTTCAAGAATGCCCTCGTTCGGATCAGGCAGGCCGAAAAATGAGTAGATATTGGACATGGTTATCACTTCGAGGATATTTGACTATACTCCTCTCATCCACGATATCATTTGAGGGTGATGCCTAAGAAAGGGGCTTTGAGAGGGATTTCATTCCTCTTCTTGTTCATCCGAAGCGGCATCTGAAGCCGCCTCGTCTTGCCAATCGGAGAGTGATTCATCTTCTGATAAATTGATTGCATCAGTACTTTTCTTTCCCATGGTCACACCGACTGCAACGAGAGCGCCGATGATTACCACCAAGACGATGAGAAGATTGCTAATTCCAGCAGTTTCACCCATTACACCTAGGAAACCACCGCCACCAGTCACCTCTATTGTCACATCAGAGGTTGAAGAATATCCTTCATCAGTCACTATCAACCGAATGTACTTGGTACCTGGGGTATCGAAAGTGTGGCGCAGTGGACTGGTTCTTGAAGTGAGCATATCAATATCATTCGCAGCATCACCATCACCATTTGAGTCGGTGGTGGTATCCAAGTCCCAAGAGAATATCAGGAGAGAAAGGTCAGATTCTGTATCACTTGTCTCATTGGTCCAAATTACTACTTCCTCGCCCACAGCAACGCTTGTTTTTTCTGCCAAAGTAGCCGCTTTGGGTCGAAGATTTACTACTGTCACATTGACTAAAGATTCTGCAACATCGCCATCATCATCAGTCACATGGAAGCGAATAGTGTAAACTCCCGCTGATGGCCATGCGTGGCTAATTGAAGCACCGACATAATCGCAGTCATCGAAATTGACTAGATTATCGTCTGCGTCATTTGTCAAATCCACATCCCAGCAAACTTGCAAACTGTTTACATCGGACGGGGTATCAGAAAAGATTCCTGTTAGCTGAAACTGTCTATCCTCACCTACGGGAAGTTGCGCTGTGAACGGCTCACTTGTTGGGGGGACATTGTTAACAGTGACAAAACCAGTAATTACTCCACTGCCTGCTCCATTATCATCTACTGCTTCTAACTCAACATGGTGGCTACCTGATTCTGTCCAAGTGACTTGTATCTCAGAGTCTGCACCTGTTGTTGATTCTTGCCATGTGACATTGGTTTTGGCACTTGGCTTCCAATTCCAAGTTAGCGAATTTTGATCGTTCATCGTATCAATACCTTCACCTTTGAGAGTCACCTCTTGGTCCTCGTTAACCTGCCATGTTGCTGGCGCTGGCTCATCATTATCAGCGGTACCACCACTCATTGACATCACAATATCGCGCGGGGCGATATTGGTTACTTGCAGAGGAAATTGAGCAGTTGTTGTTTCTTTATCATCATCTGTAGCAACTAGTTCCATCAGAAAGATTCCTTCCTCCATCGGAGTCACAGTACAATGCATCGTAATTGGTCCCTCCTCACACTCATACTGAACTCCATCAGACCTTTTAGGTGGATACCAAAACGCATCTATCGGGGCATCGGAATCCAATGTATCTGCATCCCCACTATCAAAGGCATCGAAGGTGATGCTGCTTTCAGCAGGCAATGATTCTGACGGTGAAGTGATATTAATCCAAGGCGCTCTGTTCAATATTTGAATAACCGTGGATGTTGCATCTTGGTCATTCTCTTCATCTGTAATAATCAAACCAACAGAGAAATTGCCATCATCTGGCCATGAAATAGGCATCTGACAATCTGATTCCTCAAATATCTTAAATTGATTTTCATCAACTTCCACTTCAAAAGTACAATGCAAACTGCCACCATCACCATCACTGCTACCTGTCGCATCTAACATGATTTCAGTGAGCGTGTAAGTGAGGGGTGCATTCGTAAGATTGACCACTGGATAGACTCCAAAAAATAGGGGAAACAATACCATATCATTACTTTGGTTAACATCTGCCGTCATTGTACCATTGGGGTCCACTTCAAAAGAAAAATTTGTTAGCCCTAATGGCTGAGATTGAGGAACAGTCCATGAAAATTGAAGTGTCTGTTCGCCAACAGGGGGTAATGCCTCAATATTCATTCTTTCAGAAGAAGAATCGGGTGCAATCATCTCCAACTCAGTGGCAGGGCCACCATTCATTCCTTTGTTATCTATTGGCACAGTAAAGTGGAGAACATCACCTACCATGCCATTGAATCCATAAATCGGGTTCAGAGTCAGAGTATCATTTCCTCTAACTCTGACCACCGAAATGCCACCTGGGCGCGGCCGGTAATCTAATTCAACTAATTCTGCATCAAGAGTCAGAGTATCTACACCAATGTTTCTTCCTACGGGATCCCATGCAATAATACCGTGACTAGCGTAGTCATGGTTAGATGGAGTGGTGTCAAGGGGCGCGGCGGTGTCAAGTTCGGTGTATGCTGTACCATTACTTGCGGTTGACATCGTGATCCATACGTCATTGTACTCATATCTTAGAACAAAAGTTTGATTCGGTAGCATATTTCCATTGGCATCACTAACATTGACCCATACATCGAGAGGCGTATTCAGCGCCCAAGTTGAGAACTCAAGGTCGACCTCATAGTTAATATCTGGAATCACAGGTTGGAAATCCTTCAGATAGAAATCAACATGCATCCCAAGTGCATTCTCAAAATGGCGCCAAGCATCGTTCTTCGCTGTTGGGCACCACCATCTAAAAGACTCGACTGATTCATTCTCATCAAAAGCTGTCACATTATACGAATTGTCACATCCAGAAAAATTCACTGCTGGATTTCCAACACTCACTACTGCATGGCTAATGTTTGCATAAATCCACTCATCTTCTGGGATTGTAAAGTAACCGGAACTACCCACCCATTCATTAACATCCACATATTCATTGGTCCACTCTTCACCGACACGTAGAGGAAAATCATAATCTTCTCTTGGAGGGTAATATGTATCGGTGACTGTAATCTCTGCAACAGGTATGGACAAGACACCCCCATATTTGAAAATCACATTCATGTAAACTTCGTTATTGATTAACGCGAAATCACCTGCACGAATTAATTCGGAGGATTCGTATTCGACAATAATATCACCGACTCTATCCCCCAGAGTGACATTTTCAGTAAAAAATGTGCCGTTAGCATTGATTACATAAGCAACTGAACTGTGTTCGTCAACAGTCCATGTAGTGATTTCATCGACCCGCATCTCCAATTCACCAGACAATGCTTCTGCTGTAGTCTCGACTCCTGAACTCTCAATCATCTCAACAATATCGAAAAAGCCGTCATAGGTCCAACTATCACCCACATACAAAACTGGCACATCTACATCCCCGAGGGAGTATTTCGCGCCCGCGTGGGAGGGCGTTTGCTGGACTTCATCAAGTGGTTCATCCTGTTCAAAATCTAGTGTGATTGACCAACTTCCAAGGAGTAAAAGAAGAGCGAAAATCAATGGGGCTGACGATTGATTCAGTGGGACCATCACCCTGCTCATGCTTTGCCGAGAACTATTGGGCTTCATGAATAATGCGCTACTGTCAATTACTCAATTTGGAGGCGGTGGGGCCCCTTGGCTGGATATTGTTGAAGGTGGAGGTGGAGCTGTAGCAAGTCCTGGTGGTGGAGGGGAATATTGGGTGATTGTTGGAGAATGTTGGTGAGGCATTTCATATAGAGGTATTTGTTGTTCTGCAAAACGAGTACCCATGTACTCTCTCAGATGAGTTAATGTTTCATGTAACAAATGATCTGGCATTACGATATACGCATTGTCATCGATTCTATGGAATGTATGATCTGGATCCTTTCCCTCAAACCAAAGTTTGTTGAACTCTTCAACCCATTTAATGTGCAACTTATTTGGATATGACAATGCTGCAGCAAGAACCGTTGCTCCAAGAACTGACAAAAGCATCAAAGTTTCTCCTGTTAGAAATCTAACTGCTTCAATGAAACTACTTGATTTAGCGATATCTAAGACTGTAAAGAAGACAATTACTATTGAACCATACCCAATAAATCTACTCAGCGCTTGTCTCAAAGACATCCCTACCGGTGCAAAATCTCTTTTCCCTGGAATTACTTCTACCACTGATGAATCACTGAAAATGTAAAGAGGAACAAGAACACTACTTAGTACAGGAGCAAATAGAAGAAGGAAAAGAGATGATGTAGAAAAAGATGAAAGTTCTGTAATGTCATCTGGCATTAGCCAAAATAGTATTGTAAACAACAATAGAGAAGATGTCCACGATTGTTTTATTGAGAAAATAATATTGTTCCACAATCCTGATGGCTTATTTTCTATCACAAATGAGTCAACTCTAATCATGCAAGCATCTGAACTAAATATTGGAAACAGTCGAGATTTCCAAACATTCAGCAACCATCCTTTTACAGACCATTTGGCTATTAGAGACCAAGTTAAACGACCGAATAATGCTCCCCAAATCATAAATGCAACATATATCAAAATGACTGATAATAGTGCTGCAAAGAAATTTGCACGGAGAGAAAGTTGAGCTATCCAAACTAATGCTCCGACAACTATCAAGCCAAGATAACATCTCTCAAATATAGTAAGTTTGTATGGATTGAATTTCTTGATTGCATCGATTGTCTCGTCACCTAAAGGCCGAGGTAAATAATCGTGGACGTGGGGATTTTCTTCTGGCGAAACTGGTGATTGAATTGATGGAGAGGAAGGGAGTGGGGGGTGAAGAGCTTGACCAAGTGTTGCCGGAGGGGGAGGCGGGATTAGTGGTTGCATGTGCAAACACCAAAAGTATCGATGAGTATTGAAGGTTGGGTTATGGCAAGAGAAGTCAGAGATCGAAGTCTAGACCACCAGCAGTGCTGTCATCAGTATCTGAAGCATTATCCTCCAACCACTGAGCACCGTAGTGCCCCCACTGCTCCATAGTCCATCCTTCAGGTAGCCCTTCGGCTGGAACTGGAGGCGCAGTTGAGGTGGGTGCTTCATCGACTGGTGCTGAAGCCTCGGAGATGGGTTGCTGTTCAGATTGTTCTGAAGCATACATTTGTTCGTTATCTTGTGTTGGTGGAACCCCTGCTGGAGTTTCAACTACAGGAGCGGCATCCTCGGGTGGTGCATCTCCAAATGCATAAGTTGGCGGTGCCGCTGTTGGTGAAGGCTCGCCGTAAAGTGAACTACTAATCATCCAATCATCATCTGAGCCGCCCTTGCTTCTAAACATTGAGAGGCCGAGCACTATGAGTAAGGTGAGAAGAACTAATCCAAGAGCAACGACGACATTTGAAACACCGCCGACTCCTTTGGAATCAATCCAGCCCAGTACGCCAGAGCTATCTGGTTCTACTGTCACAATGATGTCAACTGAGGAGGAGTTAATCGGATCCTCGTCAAACACTGTAAGGCGGATATTCTTCGTTCCTTCTGTGGTGAATGTATGTCTTAGTGGTTCTCCATATGAAGTGATTGCATCTATGTCATTGTAAGGATTTCCATCATCATCTGAATCAAGTGAGGAATCAAAATCCCAGTTGAAAATCAATCTTGGTAGATCTGATGAGGAATCAGCGGTTTCGTTGGTCCAAATGACCAACTCCTCTCCAACTTGAACTGTTGTCTTCTCGGCAATTGCAAATGCTTTAGGCATCTTATTTCTAACTGGTACCTCGACAAACATTTCGGCTTGTTCACCATCATCGTCGGTAACATGGAAACGAATTTCTACATTACCTGGTTCTGGCCAGTGGTGAGTAATCTCTGCTCCAACAAAATCACAATCATCCATAGTATCTCCATTATCATCTAAATCAACTGTGAAATCAACATCCCAGCAAACCTGTAAATCCTCCATATCAGAAGGAGTATCGTGGTACACTCCTGTCAGGGTCAAATCTTTATCCTCGTGAACCAACCCAAGACTTCCGTTTTGCTCACCATCTTCTTCAAACCAAATAGCTCTTTTTCCATTTTTATTTTGAATTTCAACGATGGTGGGTTTTACATTTGATACGCGTACCCAACCACTCGTTACACCACTACTCTCTCCATCATCATCAATTGCTTCCATGGCAATGACATGAGAGCCTGAAGTATTCCATGAAATGTTAATTTCAGATGTTTCTCCAACAGTTTCAACATACCAGTTCGGATCAACATCAACATCAGGTTGCCAACCCCAAGTAAGAGAATCTATATCATTTAGAGAATCATGTGCTGTGCCCTTCAGTGTGACTACTTGGTCTTCCATAATGGCCCAAATAGGTGGGTTTCTGTCATCTGTGATTTCGACAGAGCCATTCCACAGCGTGATTTCTGCATCACTGGGTGCGATGTTCGTAACTATAAGATTGAAGTCTCCAGTAGTGAAATCGCCATCGTCATCCTGTACAGTTACCTGTGCTGTGAAAATACCCTCTTCAAGAGGTGTTACCGTGCATGTCGCTTCAACAAGAAGTCCACTATCACATTCGTATTGAGTGCCATCCGAACTGGTAGGAAGTTGCCAAAGGAAATCAACTGGCGCCAGACTATTCAAGGTGTCAAGATCACCAGAATCTGAAGCGAAGAAGACATTTGGAGATTCCACGGGAATTGTCGGGTATTGTGAAGAAACATTCACCCACGGGGCTCGATTTAGAATTTCAACATCAATATATGTGAAATCTTGGTCGTTTTCATCATCAGTCACTGTCAACCAAACACGGTATGTACCGTCATCAACCCAACTATTTTCAAGCAAACAATCATCTTCCTCGAATGTCTGATTTGTTGCCACATCTACCTCCACAACGAATGTGCAATGAGGCAAACCGCCACCATCTGGGTCGTTGCTGTTTCTAGCATCGATGTGAACTTCGGTCAATGTTTTGGTGGCCTGGGGTTGAATAATATCTGCAGTGGGAAGGCGCCCGATGAACACTGAGAAATTAGCCGCATCATTGCTCTGATTGGCATCCATTGTCATCAAGCCATCTGGGTCGACTTCAAAGCCCAATTGAACTGTGCCAATTGGCTGTGTTGTTGGAACAATCCAAGTTACTTGAGTATACGCCTCCTGTAAACCACCCAATGAGGGGACTGAACCCCGACTGGTAGAACCATCTGGTGCAGTGACCTCTAATTCAGTGGTAGGGCCGAGCAGGAAACCTGCGTTCATAACGGGGATATTGAAAAGGAGAGTGTCACCTGGAACTGCATTATATCCAACTGTCGGATTGAGAGAAACACTTGCTCCGTCCCGAGTTCTATCAATCGATACACCGCTAGGACGGGGGAGATAATCAACTGCTGTCAAATGTTCATCCAAAACGATTGTGTCCACCCCCAATTCCTTGGTACCACTTATCCAAGCAATTACACCGTGGCTAGCATATTCTGCTGGAGTAATCCAACTTGGGGAGGGATCCAATGCGTGGCCTGTATCAAACCGGATAAAGGCAGAACCGTTAGACGCCGTGGTAAGCGAGGCTGAGAGGCCAACGCATTCGTAACGGAACTCAAAAGTCTGGCCAGCTATAGGTGCACCAGAATCATCGGTGATATTAACCCAAGTGGATAGATTGACGTCTAGCGGCCATGCTGGGAAGGCAAACTCAACATCAATGGCCGTGGTCTGAGTCACTAAATCTATGCTCTTCAATTTGAAGTCGACTGTCATCCCCAAATCGATGTAAATGTGCCTCCAAGCATTGTTCTTGGCCGCGGGACACCACCAGAGGAACCCTTCTGGAGACCATGACTGGTTGTATGAAGTAATGTTGTACGAACTGCTGCAACCGGAATACGGCACCCCTGGGTCTCCTATGCTGACTACACTGTGGCGACTAGTTGATTGAGATGATGAATCTTCAGGGATTGCGAAATAATCTGATGAGCCAGACCAAGTGACATTGTTGGTGTAATCATTGGTCCATGTATCGCCAACTCGTAGTGGGAAATCATACTGCTCTTGTGGTGGACTGTAAGAGTTGGTGATGACAATATGGCCGATATCAATATTGAAGAAGAAAACTTGGAAACTAACATCAATATCCATCGTCATCTCGATTATGGAAAGATCGCTAACTCGAATATAATCAGTTTCTAAATAATCTACATCTAAATTGCCGTTGTATCCATCAAGACTGACACCGTTCGCCTCAAACAAGCCTTCGTATTCCACTTCGTAAACCAACGTGCTTTGGTTCTCAATGGTCATCGTGAGAATATCCTTAACTTCCATCACCATTTCACCAGAGATGGTCTGTATGTTGGAAGAAACTCCATTGTCAGAAAGCAATGTTCCTACATCCATAAAACCGTCGTAAGTCCATTCATCTCCAATTCTCCAAGCGGGAACATCAACATCCCCTCCCGATAACTTTGAAGAAGAAACGAAAAAGTTAGGGGAATTACCCAATTCGCTCTCACTATCCATGTCATCATACACCATGAGTGATAGATTACTCAACACTAAAATCAAAATCAAAAAGAACGTTTGCGCGCTGCGAAAATCCCGACTATTTAGATTGCCCATATAATGGGCAGGATGCTTTGCCTTCATCAATGATGCCCTTAGAAAATATTTAGCCATAGGTGAATTAGCAAGCGGTGAATATTGATATTTAATCAATAATCAAATAAAATGATGTGATAATCTAATACCGCTTACTAATGCTGCAGAATACATCCACCCCATCATCAGACGACGCACGAAAGTGGTACTTGGACGCCAACCGGAAACTGTCTCAAACACCTCTTTGACGAACCACCCCTCTTTATGATCCTCGACAAACTCCTCCCCTTTGAGTTGAACCTCCCATGTAGTGAAAATGCATCTGCGATGGTTCAAGCGCCAGTGGATTCTAGTGGCTAGGGTAAGAGGGAGGTGGACAAGCCATGCCTGCCACCAAGGTAATGCCCAACCAATTATGAGGTAAATGAAAACAAGATAATGTGCAAGTCGAACCAATTTTGCTGCAACAATCCTCAACAATACCACATCAAAGCACGAAAAGTCTGAGCGCAGAAATCACCCAACAGATATACATGCCAATTTCTGACATCTTTGTCACTATCTCTTCAGTGGGGGTATATTTTCCAAGTATTGCTTTGGTCAATCGATAAATGAAGCCGACTTGTTCGGCTGTGCCTGCTTTGGAAGCACCTCGAAGCTTGTGTTCCAATGTGGTTAAGAAGCAGACTCCATTATTCGTCAACCAATGGAATTTCATTACTGGAACAAGAATGAGATGAAATTGCCATGCTTGCGGCCAAGGTAATGCCCAACCAATGCCAGTGAAAACCACAACACTGATGTGGAACCATTTTACCAATTCAGCAAGGAGAATCTGGGTTTTAGGAATGCTAATTTCGGGCAGACCGTCTTCAACCTCAGTCTGTACCATGTCTATCCGAGCCAGTTGAACGTTATCAGAAATACCCTTAAAGGCCATTCACACAGAGGCAATGACGGACTCTGATTGCTCAGAGAAGGTCGGCCAATTCGTCTTGGATAATTTGTACCGCCTCAAGAATTTCATCCTTGTGGCGTGCTCCGGTAATCACCATCTTACCACTGCCGAAGATTAAACAGACGACCTTGGGGTAATCGAGACGGTAAATCAAACCCGGGAACTGCTCAGGCTCGTACTCAACCTTGTCGAATGGAAGGTGGAATGTTAAATTATTTAGATTCAACTTGCGAGGCTCACCTGCTTGATCCTCACCAGTCCACTTGTCCTTACCATCGTAATCCTCAGGATAGTGGAGAGCATAGGTTGCAACCATGTTCTGAACTTCAATCTGAACATCTTTTAATTCCCATGTCTCGATTCCTGCTGCACGTAGGTCAGCAATCATTCTCTCGATTCCAGTTTGGATATTGTCCTCGTTCTTTCCACCGGTGCAAACAGCACGGCCAGAACGGAACATCAAGATTGCGAGTTTTGGGTCGACAACACGGTAAACCACACCAGGAAATTGTTCGGGTTCATATTCACAATTTAATTGGATTGCAATATCCGGGAGATTCAATTCTTCTGCCACCCTTGTAGAGGCGACGACATTCACGACTGTTAGGCGGTCTTCATCACTTGTCATAGCCGCCGCCACCTACCAACCCTATTTAAAGAAGTGGATTTGCTTCTTCAAAAGCAAAAGCAAATTTTCCAATTGAAAAATCAATTTTTTGAGGGGTTTTCAATCGATACCCCTGGAGCACCCAATGGAGTCACCAAAACACGCCGGCCTCGCATCTCAAGTGCGGCAGCTGTTTCGTCTGGTTTGTCCGTCAGCGCAAGCATGCATCCCCCCCCCCCTGCACCTGTTAGTTTAGCTCCCAAACTAGTCCTTCTAGCAACTTCAACCATGTCATCGAGTTCAGGGCAAGAAACACCTAGGCCGGCAAGTAACAGGTGTGCTTCATCCATTAGTTTACCAACCTGAATAAAATCGCCAGCAGAAAGAGCGGCTACACCATCGCGAGCGACTTCACCCATACGAGTAATGTCTTCCATCTTGGCAGAATTACGTGTAAGTAAATCTGCCACTACTTTCACCAACTCTGCTGTTGGAGCATGGATGCCAGTGTAGCCAACAACTAACCACATTTCACTAGCCGTAGGGGGAAGGTCAACCGAATGAATTTCCCATACTCTTCTACCCTCTGGTGTCTCAAGTGTTCTAGTGTACTGCCAGTTGGCCAACTCCTCACGCTTGTCTGAAACAAGAACGCATCCCCCTAGTGTGGCGGTTGATGTATCGATAGGTGATGCTCTGCCTGCTTGTGCTTGTGCTTCAGCATGATGTGCAAATGTCGCTATCTTTTCTTCATCTAACGACTCATTGGAGATGGAAAGCAGGGCGGCACAACCCGCGGCTGAGAGGGCCGCAGAGGTACCAAGACCCGCAGCAGGAAATAAATCACTCCTGACCTGTATTGCGTGTGATTGGAAATCTTCACCTAGAACAGCATTTCTCAGATACACCACATGAGGATGGCGGCCACTTTCCAGCGGGTAGCCGTCCATCTTCCACACACCTTCGCAAGGCTCCACTGTAATATGCACCCTAGCATCAATTGCAACTGCCACGGCAGGCTCACCGTACACCACTGAGTGCTCCCCAAACAGGATTGCCTTTCCTGGGGCAGAGGTGGCCACCATGATAGGCGGGTGGGTGATACGCCCATTAGCGATTGGGATGTGGCGGTTGATTCAAGGCCATACTGCCTCTCGACGGTACGGGCTGAAGCCGCGGCGCTGGAGATGAGATAATGGAACATCCTCTTTTACTCGACTATGGTGGAATTTCTGGCTGGATTATTCTATTGCTGTTGGGTGGTGGCTCAATTGCTTCCTTCATCTATCAGGTTCAGAAAGCGAGCCGCCTTGTCATGTTGGGTGCTTCCGATAACCGCTTCGACTCTTGGGGTGCTCGATTTGGTGAAATTCTCACTGGTTGGCTCGGTCAGAAAAAAGTGCTGAGAGACCGAGTCGCTGGCACCATGCATGTGATGATGTTCTGGGGGATGCTGATGCTTGCATCCGATATGTTTGACCTAGCAACTGCCAATGCCTTCTCGACAAAAGTGCTACCAGAATCTCTGAATGGGCCTTGGAATGGCATGGTTGAGTTTGGATATTCAATTGCTCTGCTCGGCTGTATTGCGGCATTTCTTCGCAGAGCTGTTTTTACCCCTGAGAAATTGAAAGGGAAGTCGCAACTTGAAGGAAACTTCATCCTCTTCCTGATTTTTACTATTACCACCACCTGTTTCATTGTAGAGTCAAGTGAAACGCCCTCAACAACTTGGGAACCAATAGGAGCATGGGTTGCTACTCTTGGATTATCTGAGGGAGTGGTAATCGGTTCCTACTGGGCCCATATGTTGGCCATCTGTACATTCCTCATACTCATACCCATTTCAAAACACATGCATTTGGTGATGGCTTTTCCCAATGTGTTCTTTCACGATTTGGAACCTATGGCCAAGATGCAACCTATGGCAATTGGAGGGGATGGTAAAGCGGTTCCACTTGAAGAATTGGACATCGAAACCTTTGGAGCAAGTGAATACACGCAATTGTCTTGGCGCCAATTAATTGATGGATGGGCTTGCACGACTTGTGTTCGCTGTCAAGATGTTTGTCCTGCTTACGAATCAGGAAAAGGTCTGAACCCAATGCAAATAGTTCACGATGTTAGGGAATACGCTAACGAACATGCGCCAATACTACTGAAGGGTGAAACTCCCGAAGAGAGCATAATTGCACGATTTACTCCAGAGGCAATATGGGCTTGCACTACATGTCACGCCTGTGTAGAAGCGTGCCCTGTATACATTGAGCACGTACCCAAGTTGACCGAGGCTCGCCGCCATCTTATGATGGAAGCCATGGAATATCCTGAGCAATTGAATGTTGCAATAGGTAATCTTGAAACAAATTCAAATCCTTATGGGTTTGGAGCACATGAGAGAGGAGATTGGGCTGCAGATCTGGATGTAAAAATTGGCGAGCCTGCTGAATACATCTATTTCGTTGGCTGCGCTGCATCTTTCGATGAACGTAATCAGAAAGTGGCTAGAGCAACTATCTCTCTACTCAAAGAAGCTGGGCTAGATGTAGGTATTCTAGGGATGCAAGAAGGTTGTTCTGGGGATGCTGCTCGCAGAATGGGTAACGAGTACCTCTTCCAAATGTTGGCTGAAACTAATATGATGACTTTCCAAGAACTAGGAGTAAAGAGAATTGTAGCATCATGCCCTCATTGCTTCCATACACTTGGTAAAGAATATGGTGACTTTGGGGGAGATGAGTTGGAGGTATACCACCACTCAGAGATTCTTGCACTTCTACAAAGCGAAGGGAAACTACCCGATGTCGAAAAGGATGGTAACCGGAAAGTTACCTTCCATGATCCGTGCTACTTGGGTAGAATAGGTGGCATTGTTGATGAACCCCGCTCAATCATTGGTGGTGTTGACGAAGAACCTGAACGACATGGAAACGACTCTTTCTGCTGCGGGGCTGGTGGGGCTCAAATGTGGATGGAAGAAGATCCTGACAAGCGAGTAAATGAAATCCGTGCTAAAGAATTAGCAGATACAGGTTGTAACACCGTTGCTGTGGGGTGTCCATTCTGCTCAGTCATGGTAAATGATGGACTTACTTCTATTGGTGCTGAAATGGAAGTGTTAGATGTGGCTGAAATCCTTTGGGAACAAATCAAAGCGAAGGATGAGGAAATCCACACTACCGGCGAAGAAGAATGAACGAAGGTCGTCCTTCATTTCGGGGCTACCGACTTAAGATGGTACCAGAGAATAGTTGCGTGTGACATTATCCCAAGTGCTAGCATGACATGAAGCATTCCTGACCAAGTCATTGATGACATCATGTAACCCAATCCAATCTGCACGAGGAACATCACAGGAAGACCAAAGGCCATCCCCTTTAGTTGGGATGAATCCGTTTTGGATCTGACAACCATAACTGTAATTGCAATAGATACAAGGAATGCAAGTTCACCACTATGCCCGTGGCCACTTCCAAGATTCATATCTCCAATGGAATAACCAAGGTTGGCAATTCCCGACGCACCTTGCCATAGCACCAACACAAGCAGAACAAGGGTGGCCTTGCTCGCCCAATTCAACATCTTTGCATCAGTAACTGATTCATCTGACATGTTACTTGGCGACATTAGCCGCCTTTTCAACCATCGTAATCAAATGCTAGACAAAAGTCACCAGATATCTGACATATTAGTCATCTCTTCAGAAAGAGTCCACAATCTAGTTGCATCATCCATGTTCTTTGCTGCTTTTGCCAACTTTCCAGGTTTGCAATTGAAGAGATATTCTCCATTGTGTTGACGGGCCGCATCAGTAGTTGCCAGCCAAACAATTGTTTCAGCTCCCTTAGTGGGATTACGCTGCACTGGCCACGACAAAGTCATCAGGAGTCTACCAATTATTCCGTTATTACGAGAAAATCCTGTATTCACAAAGCCTGGATGGATACAGTTTGCAGTTACAGATGTGCCTTCCAATCTCTTAGCTAATTCCTTTGTGAAGAGAACGTTTGCCAATTTAGATTGACAATATGAAGACCAGCCATTTCTATTTCCTCGCTTCTCGTACTGTAAATCATGCCATCTCATTTTTCCTGGCCTGTGGGCTTCTGAAGCAGTAGAAATCACTCTTGATTCTGGTGTGGCAACGAGTTGCTCCTTCAACAGTGATGTGAGTAAGAAGTAGGCATTGTGATTGAGAGCCCAAGTGCGCTCAAAACCATCGATAGTTGTGATTTTCTTAGTGAAGATTGCACCTGCATTGTTAATCAATACGTCGAGCCTGTCAAATTGTTTCTTGAAGCGGTCTGCGAGAGCATGGATTTCTGCCTGCACTAAGAGATCACATACCTCGCCATGTACTGGGCCACAGCCCTCTATTGCCTTCATCTCTGAAATCAGGTTATCGACTCTTTCTTGACCCCGGCCAACAACAATCATCGTAGCACCAGTTGGTGCAATACCGTGGGCTGCCATCCTGCCGATTCCACGTGTAGCTCCTGTAAGAAGAATCACTTTTCCATTCATGTCGGCTGTTGTGGAGGCACCCTTCAACCCCTTGACCATGGCCTTGCCTTGCCGGATGAGGTTATTACCATGTGTGGAGAGCGGATGGGCAGAGGAGCCGCAATGACACTACGGGTTTACGATACGCGCCGGCGTGAGAAGCCCGATTTTGTCACCATAGAGCCTGGCAAGGTTCGCATGTATGTTTGTGGCATCACACCATATTCCCCATCTCATCTAGGACACGCTCGTTGTTATGTCGCATTCGATATCGTGCATCGCTGGCTGGAAGCCAAAGGTTACGATGTCACCTATGTACAGAATTTCACTGATGTTGATGATAAAATCATCAACCAAGCAAACAATGAAGGAATAGACTACGCTGAAGTTGCAGAAAGAAACATCGTTGACTACTATGCGGCCATGGACTCCCTAAATGTACTGCGTGCTGACCACTATCCACGTGTTACCGAGACAATAGATGGAATCATCTCAATGATTGAGATTCTTCTTGAGAAAGAACATGCATACACTGGAGACGACGGCGTCTATTTTCACATAGAGTCGGCGCCGGAAAAATATGGACTTTTGACCGGCCAGAACATCGAAGCTGTCCGCGCTGGCGCTGGGGGCAGAGTTGGTGGAACCGGAAGTGGGAAGCGAGATCACAAGGACTTCGCTCTCTGGAAATTTGCAAAACCAGGTGAGCCGCAATGGGAGAGCCCCTGGGGCTCAGGACGTCCGGGGTGGCACATCGAATGTAGTGCTATGAGTTTGCAGTACTTCGGAGAACAATTCGATATTCACGGAGGTGGAGATGACCTGAGATTCCCTCACCACGAGGCGGAAATCTTCCAATCTGAATGTTGTACTGGGAAATCGCCCTTGGTCAACCACTGGATGCATAACGGATTTGTCAATGTCGATGGCGAGAAGATGAGCAAGTCGCTTGGTAATTTCTGGACGGTTTCTGATGCATTGGAGAATTATGAGCCGCTTGTTCTACGTCACGCTCTGCTCAATGCACATTACCGCAACCCAATTGACCTTTCAGAGCAATTCTTGGAAGATGGAAAGAGGAGCCAAGGTCGGCTTGAGGATGCCTATCGAGACGCCCTGATTGCTTGGGGCGAAGTTGCACATGATTCCATGATAACTCTACCTCGCCCACAACTTGGTGGTGACGGGCTTGCTCACACTCTTGGGATGCTAGAGAAGTTAGGTGAAGAGTGTGCCATTTCCATGGATGATGACTTCAACACGCGCGAGGCACTTGCCAAAATTACCGCTGCTATCAGATTGATGAACAAGGCTATTGACTCTGACATTGATGACAATGACCGCAGCGCACTAGGATTCTATTGCGTTGAATGGTTAGAGGAATTTGGTGGGGCTGCGCTCGGCCTGCTTCCAAGCAGAGAAGATGCCTTGGCCGAGCCGGAAGATGACCCTCGTAGAGTCGAACTTGAACCCGTTGTTGGCGAACTTCTCATCAAGCGTGCTGCAGCAAGAGAGGCGAAGGATTGGGTCACTGCTGATGCAATTCGTGATGAACTGGCTGCCCTAGGAGTAACTGTACAAGATACTGCTGATGGTCCTGTATGGGACATCAACTAAGACGGGCGGAATGCCATCCATACTGCAACGCCGCTTCCAAAGACAACTGACAGGGCGACAAATACCATCAC
>Ga0187827_10000086_pt1 | contig 139416 bp, 121 predicted proteins | sample ETNtaG_39_FD_167969 | JGI IMG/M metagenome (GOLD analysis project Ga0187827, IMG submission 167969) | Marine microbial and viral communities from oxygen minimum zone, Eastern Pacific Ocean - ETNP2014_SV_150_PacBio MetaG (Illumina Assembly) | ecosystem: Environmental > Aquatic > Marine >... | reverse complement strand
GCATTGATATAAACAATAAAATATTAAAAAAATGGAGAATATTCGAAAAAACAACTCTTATAACGAATTAGACAAAACTGATGAGCAGATAATTAAACTTTTACAGAAAAATGCTAGATTATCTAATAAGCAAATTGCTGCAGAAGCTGGTATTGCTGAATCTACCTGCTCTGAAAGGATGCGGAAATTACAGAGAAAAAAAATATTCTTCGGGTTTCATGCTTTTGTTGATTCTTCAAAACTTGGCACTAATATAGAAGCAATGGTTGCTATAAAATTAACCAAAAACACAAAAGATGAAGTTGAAGATTTTAAAAATTCAATGTCTTTATTGCCAGAGGTTGTTAATATTTATCACTTAGCTGGTCAAATAGATTTTCTACTTTACATTGCAGTAAGAGATAAAGATCATTTAAAGGATTTTGTAATGGATCATATTACAAAAGATTATGTAAAAAGTTTAGAAACTTCTTTGATTTATGATTTTTCACATAACCCATTGTTTCCTATATATCTAGAAAATGAATAAAGGAGAAAAGCCAATTAAAATAATCATTAGATTTTCTCCTCTATAGTTACTAATTAAAAAAATAAATTATGTTTATGTTTTTAATTTAAAACAAACAATTTTGGTTTCAGACATCGCTTCAATAGCAGACTTTACTCCTTCTCTACCTATTCCGCTACTTTTTACGCCACCAAAAGGCATAGCATCTATTCTATAATCTGTAGAATCATTAATCATTACACCAGCACAATCTAGTTCATTAATTGCTGTATGTGCATTATTAATATTATTAGTGAAAATTGCAGTATGCAAACCAAAAGGAGATTTATTACAAGATGCGATAGCTTGATCTAAATTTTTTACTTTTGATAACGTTACAACAGGACCAAAAACTTCTTTGCAATTGGTAATATCATTATTGCATTCAGCCTCTAATATTGTTGGTGTATAGCAATTACCAATTGTTTTTCCACCACTAATTATCTTAGCTCCATGGGCTATACTTTCGTTAATAAATTTATCAATTTGATGAATCGATTCTTTACTTATAATTGGTCCAATATCTATATCTTCAGATAATGGAGAACCAATCTTTAAAGTAGTAGTTAATTGCGTAAAATTATTTAAAAATGAGTCATAAATATCGGCTTCAACAAAAATTCGTTTTACACCAACACAATTTTGACCACTTGCATAAAATGCGCCTGAAACACAAGACTGAACTGCTTCTTCTAAATCCGCATCCGATAAAACAATCACAGGTGAATTTGAACCTAGTTCCATAACTATTTTCTTTAGGCCCGCTTTTCTCTGGATAACCTTTGCAGCTTCTAAACCACCCGTAAAGCTTATAAGCCGTATTCTTTCATCACTAATTAAAGAATCTCCAAACGTTTCTGGAGATCCAGTAATAATACTTAGCATCTCTTTTGGTAAACCAGCCTCAAAAAGGATTTCCCCAAACTTAATAGCCACTAAAGGTGTATAATCACTTGGTTTTAATATAACAGGGTTTCCAGCTGCAATTGCTGGTCCTAATTTGTGGCAAACCAAGTTTAAAGGATCATTAAAAGGTGTAATAGCAACAACAATACCAATAGGAAATTTGGTTTCATAGCCAACTCTATCTTCTGAACCTACAACAGCATTAAACGGAATTGTAGCTCCAGTTATTCTTCCTGCTTCTTCAGCAGAAAGTTGCATTGTAATAATAGCTCTTGTAACTTCTTTTCTTGCCTGTACTATTGTCTTAATTCCTTCTGTGGCTATAAGATTTGATAATACATCAAATTCTCGCTCCATTATTGTAACGGCTTTCTTTAGAATTACTATTCTCTGTGTCGCTGGCATTTTTTCACCAATAACCTCACCTATTTTTGCAAGATCAAGTGCATCCAATACATCTTGCTCAGTTGACTGAGGTACAGATCCAATCTTATCTCCTGTAAAACTATTATAAACAGCTATTCTACTTGTATGTGTGTTTTCTAAAACCATATTTAAAATTTTAACGGTTAGCTATGGATATAATGTCATTATACAATGCAAAACCTGTTTCTATTTTCCCTGCTCCCTCTCCAACAATTGTGGTATCTCCCAAAATGTTAGATGTTATTTTTAAGGCATTAGTAGCGCCAGAAATACCATATAATGAATCGTTAATTGGGATAAGCTTAGGACTTACTGAGCCTTGTACTTTACCTTTATTATCCTTCCAAACGCTTCCAATTAGTTTCCATCTCTCATTATTTGATGATGCTTCTTTTACATCTGTAAGTGTAATATTAGAAATTCCACCAACCTCAATATCCTCTTGTTTTAATTGTTCTTCAAAAACTACATTTGCTAAAATCATAACCTTTGCTAGAGTGTCTAGGCCTTCAACATCACTTGTAGGATCTGCCTCTGCATATCCTAGTTTTTGTGCCTGTGAAAGTGCATCATTATAAGACATTCCTAATTCCATTTTAGATAAAATATAATTAGATGTTCCGTTCATAATACCACTTACAGCAGTAATATCTGAACCTAAAAGACCATTGTTTAAAACATTTATAATAGGTGTACCACTCATAACGGTTCCTTCTATTGCTAACGTTTTTCCCTTTAGTTTAGCCAAATTAAAGATATGTTCATACCCTACAGCGAAAGGACCTTTATTAGTAGTAACAACATGTTTACCTGAATTTAGTGCAGCTTCTATATGAGATATTGCTGGTTGCCCTGTTTTAATATCTGTGAAGCTAGCCTCAATTATGATATCTGCATTAATTTCTTGTATCGCTTTAGGAATGTCAAGTATATTCTCTGATAACAAACTATAATCACCATTATTGGCATTTGTGAGCACTTTCTGCATATCTATTCCATTCGCATCGATCTGACTACCTTTCATGATATCTAAAATACCTACAGTTTGTATTTCTAAATTTTTAGCCAGCGGTAATACCGAATTATTTCTTAAGATAATTTCAGCTAATCCTTGTGATACAATTCCAAATCCTACATATACTATTTTTACCATTTGTAATTATTTAAATTCATGTTTACAAGGCAAAACTATACATATATTCGATTAAAACATTTATAAATGAATTCTATTCGAAATATAGTTGTTATAATGAATTATCTACGATTATCAAATAAATAAATATTGTAAACAAAATTAAAATCGTTGAGTAATAATTTATTTAGCAGATTTTCATACAAATTTTTAGTGGATAATTCTGAAATCTCACTTTTTCGTTTAATTTTTCCATTCCACACACATTATGCTTCCCTCCTACGTCGTCGCATAAAAAGTGTTCCATTAACATTGTAGTAGAAACTTTTAGAATAAATTTTTTTGAAGAAGCTTTTGTAACAACTTTCGCTTTTAACCAAAGCTCAAGTTACATAACGCAGAACATTATAATACACATAATATAAGTTATAATACACAAAACGCTTTTTTCAAATTTTAGGACGTACAACCATTTATAAGTTATAATTCCATAGGATGCTAAATATTCAAAAACAGTTAAATTTCTTAGCGATATTCAGTACTTTATCCATAAAAATCTCAAATATGAGATTAAACAGAATTAAAAAGGCTTCCAAATTTTTTGGAGGCCTTTTTAATTTTTAAATAATTTTATTTTATGAGTACATTTTAACTCGTAGCTCTTTCACTTTGTCATTTTCCAAGTATTCATCAAATGAAGAATATCTGTCAATAACACCTTTTGGAGTTATTTCAATAATTCTATTAGCAACTGTTTGAGCAAATTCGTGGTCATGTGTAGTAAACAAAACAGTACCTTTAAAATTACTTAATGAATTATTAAAAGCTTGGATAGATTCCAAATCCAAATGGTTTGTAGGCTCATCTAACATTAATACATTGGCTCTTTTCATCATCATTCTAGAAATCATACAACGTACTTTTTCACCTCCCGATAAAACATTGCATTTTTTTAAAGCCTCTTCCCCACTAAAAATCATTTTCCCTAAAAATCCACGTAAATATACTTCCTCACGTTCTTCTTCAGTTTTGGCATATTGACGCAACCAATCAACCAAATTTAGTTTTGAATCTTGAAAAAATTCCGAATTATCTAATGGCAAGTATGATTGTGTTGTTGTAACTCCCCATTGAAATTTTCCACTGTCAGCTTTTAAATGGTTATTTATAACTTCATAAAAAGCAGTTACTGCTCTTGAGTTTTTAGAAATTATAGCAACTTTATCTCCTTTATTTAGGTTGAAATGTATGTCGTTAAAAAACACTTCTTCCTCATTGGCTAATGATAAATGTTCCACATTTAAAATTTGATCTCCTGCTTCTCTTTCTCTATCAAAAATAATAGCAGGATATCTTCTGCTTGAAGGTTTAATATCGTCTACATTTAACTTCTCAATCATTTTTTTTCTACTGGTTGCTTGTTTAGATTTTGCAACGTTTGCAGAAAAACGGCGAATAAATTCTTCTAATTCTTTCTTTTTATCTTCGGCCTTTTTATTTTGTTGAGCTCTTTGTTTTGCAGCTAATTGACTTGATTCATACCAAAAGGAATAATTTCCTGAATAATTATTGATTTTTCCAAAATCAATATCTGAAATATGTGTACAAACTGCATCTAAAAAGTGACGGTCATGCGAAACCACAATAACAGTATTGTCATAATTTGCTAAAAAGTGCTCTAACCAGCCAATAGTTTCAAAATCTAAATCATTGGTAGGCTCATCCATAATAAGTACATCAGGATTTCCAAATAAAGCCTGCGCCAATAATACACGTACCTTTGCTTTTCCATCTAATTCGCTCATTAAGGTATAATGTTGATCTTCCTTAATTCCTAAATTTGATAATAAGGTAGCTGCATCACTTTCGGCATTCCAGCCTCCCATTTCTTCAAATTCAACGCCCAATTCACCAGCTTTGATACCATCTGCTTCTGAAAAATCTTCTTTAGCATAAATAGCATCCAATTCATTTTTAATATCAAATAATTGCTTATTACCCATCATCACTGTACCTAACACCTGAAATTCATCAAAAGCATAGTGGTTTTGTGATAAAACCGACATACGTTTACCTGGCTCAAGATTTACCTGACCCGAAGTTGCATCAATTTCACCTGATAATATTTTTAAAAATGTAGATTTACCCGAACCATTGGCTCCAATTATTCCGTAACAATTTCCTACTACGAATTTTGTGTTAACTTCGTCAAACAAAATTCTTTTTCCAAATTGAACTGATAAATTTGATACTGAAAGCATTCTTTATTATATTTTTTTAAATTTGCTGCAAAAGTAATCAATTAGTTTAACTATAAAACATTTAAATTGAAGTTAATTTTAATGATTTTGTAGTATTAAATTAATATTTAACACTGTATTAACAATGAAACAGCCGTACAGTGTTTATTTTTGTTTAATCACAATTATTGAATGAAATACATCATAAGTTTCATATTAGTCGCATTTATTATTAGTTGCAACACCAGCAACAATAGCAAATCAACCACCTATTTTGGAGGAGAAATTATAAACCCTAAATCTAATATTGTTTTACTTTTAAAGAACGAAAAAGTAATTGATGAAATTTTATTGGATGAAAATAATAGATTTATAAGTGAATATTCATCACTTGATGAAGGCCTTTATACATTTAAACATGGTAACGAATTCCAATATATTTATTTTGAACCAGCCGATAGTGTTTTAATCAGGCTAAATACATGGGATTTTGATGAATCACTAGTTTTTAGCGGCTTAGGAAGTAGTAAAAATGAATTTTTGATAAATTTATTTTTGCAGAATGAAAAAGAAGAAAATGAAATGTATAACTTCTTTAAATTAGAAGAAAAACACTTTGAACACAAATTAAATATATTAACTACAGAACGTAACTTAATGTTTGACCAATTTTTAGAAACAGAACCTGCATTGTCAAAAGGGTTTAAAAAATTGACAAATGCTGCGATTAGTTATCCTTTATACAGACTAAAAGAAAATTATCCATATTATTATAGAAAAGCTCATAAAATGGACCATTTCCCTAATGTTTCCGAAGAATTTTATAGTTTTAGAAATAATGTGAATCTTAATGAAGAAGATTTAGTAGCTTTTTATTCTTATCAAAACTACATAATTAGTCATTTATATAATTTAAGCTTTAGGTTACAAGAAAAGGATAGTACAAAAAGCAATCTTACCATTAATATTTTAAATTTAGCGGAAGATAAAATTAAATTAGAGAGTTTTAAAAACAATATTCAAAAGAAAATTGTTGTTGATGATTTTTTATACTCCGAAACAACTTGTACCATAAATGAAGATGTTTTAAGAATATTTTTAGATTATTGCACGGATGACACTCATAAACAGCAAGTTAAAAATTTAGTAAGTGATTCCAAACATGTTAAATCCGGACAATCATTAACTAATTTTGATATTACTTCATACAACAATATTAATACTACAATTAATAACATTGTTAAAAATAAAAATACGTTAATTTATTTTTGGACAATTGACTATATGTCAACCGATTATTTGGTTAAAAGAGTAAAATATTTAGAAAAACGATATCCGCACATTGAATTTGTTGGAATAAATATGCAGAATAATTTTGGCAATATAATTACAGACCCTAATTTAAAGCAATTGGATGTAAAGAATCAGTTCAAACTAACTAAAAATAGTGATGCTTATAATTTTTTAACAAGTACTTATCCAAGAACCATTATAATTGATAAAAATGGAATTGTAAAAAACGGTTTTACCAGTTTAAATTCCAAAAAAATCCATCACGAGTTACTAAAGTTAGAAAAATAACAGTTTTTTAGTGTTTACCTGAAATATAAGTGTACCTTTGCCCGTTTTTTAACCGGTTTATAGATGGGCGTCTGTAAATCAATAATTTATACAGAATGTCGACATTTAAAGACCTAGGGCTTAATAAAAATATTATTAAGGCCTTAACAGATTTGGGTTATGAAAACCCAACAGAAATTCAAGAAAAAGCAATACCACAGGTTATTGCTTCCAAAGAAGATTTAAAAGCTTTTGCACAAACAGGTACAGGTAAAACTGCTGCATTTAGTTTGCCTATATTAGAGCAAATTGATGCTGAAAGCAAAATTACTCAAGCAATTATTTTATCACCAACTCGTGAATTAGCATTACAAATTGCTAATAATATTGAAGAATTCGCTGCACACATTGATGGATTTAAATGTGCTGCTGTTTATGGTGGCGCAAATATTGAAGAGCAAATCAGAAAACTTAAGAAAGGTGTACACATTGTTGTTGGAACACCTGGAAGAACAGTTGATTTAATTAATAGAAAACAATTGAAACTTTCAAACATTCAATGGCTTGTTTTAGACGAAGCCGATGAAATGTTGAATATGGGGTTTAAAGACGAGCTTGATAAAATTTTAGCTGCGACACCAAAGGAAAAACAGACTCTATTATTTTCAGCAACATTTCCTAAAGAGGTTGAAAGTATTGCTAGAAATTATATGTCTAAGCCTGTTGAAATTACTTCAGGTGAAAAAAATAAAGGATCTGACCAGGTATCACATCAATATTATGTGGTTTCTGAGAGAAATAGGTATGCAGCTTTAAAAAGAATTGCTGATGTAAACCCAAACATTTACAGTATTATTTTTTGTAGAACTCGTAGAGAAACTCAAGAAATTGCTGATAAATTAATAAAAGATGGATACAGTGCTGATTCGCTTCACGGAGATTTATCTCAAGCACAACGTGATGGCGTTATGGAAAAATTTAGAAAAAAACATTTACAACTATTAGTTGCTACTGATGTAGCTGCTAGAGGGTTAGATGTAAATGATTTAACACACGTTATAAACCATAAATTACCAGACCAAATAGAGTCTTACACACACCGTAGTGGTAGAACTGGACGTGCTGGTAAAGAAGGAATTTCAATTGCTATTGTTACAGGCAGAGAGAAAGGAAAACTTCACCCTATTGAAAGAAAAATTGGTAAAAAGTTTGTAAAAACTCCAATTCCTACAGGAAAAGAAATATGCCAAAATCAGTTATTCAAATTAATTGATAAAGTACATGATATTGAAATTAATGAAATTGAAATTAATGAATTTTTACCTTCAATTTATGAAAAATTAGAAGGTTTAAATCGTGAAGAGTTAATAAAAAGATTTGTTTCATTAGAATTTAATACATTTTTAAGTTATTATGAAAATGCACCAGACCTGAATGATAGTGAACAAATGCGAGGTGTTGATAGTAGAGGAAAACGAAGAAATGATGAAAATATGTCTCGTTTCTTTATTAATATTGGGCGAAAAGATAGATTAAATCCTGCAAGATTGATTGGTTTAATTAATGATCAAGAAATAGCTAAAAATATAGAAATTGGACAGATTGAAATTTTAGATACTTTTTCATTTTTTGAATTAGATAAAAACTTCACTGACGAAACTATTAACGCTTTTCAAAAGAATGATGTAAGTTTTGAAGGACGCGGTGTAAATGTTGAAATTACTGAAAAGAAACGCTCTGGAAGAGGCGGTGGTGGTGGAAAGCGCAGAAGAAGTGAGGGAAATCAGAGCGATAACAAAAGAAGAAGTGGTGGTGGAAAAAGAAGAAGTAAAGATCGAAAAGAAGGAGGTAATTCAACTGGTTTCGGACGTAGACGTTCCAATCCTGGAGATTTTAGTTCAAGAAAAAGTAGAAAAAAATAAAAAAAAGCAGCCTGATGGCTGCTTTTTTTATCTAAAACTTTCTTGTCCTAAAATTCTATAATTGTCTTTTTAATAATTGATACACATTCTAACAATTGTTCCTCACTCATTACCAATGGTGGTGCAAAACGAATTATATTTCCGTGAGTAGGTTTAGCTAGTAACCCATTATCACGTAATTTGATACAAATATCCCAAGCAGTTGAGCTGTCTTCAGTATCATTAATCAAAATAGCATTCAACAATCCTTTTCCCCTAACTTGTAACAGTAAATCATTTGAATCAACTAATTTTTGAATCTCATTTCTAAATAGTTGACCCAATTTTTCAGCTCTTTCAGCTAGTTTTTCATCTTCAACAACTTGTAGAGCTGCAATTGCAACAGCGCAGGCAATAGGATTTCCACCAAAAGTAGACCCATGCTGTCCAGGCTTAATTACATTCATAATAGCATTGTTTGCTAATACTGCCGAAACTGGATATACTCCCCCACTTAATGCCTTCCCTAAAATTAAAATATCGGGCTGTACATCTTCATAATCAACTGCTAATAGCTTTCCTGTTCTAGCAATACCTGTTTGAACTTCATCAGCAATAAATAAAACACCATATTTTTCACACAATGCTTTTGCTTTAGATAAATAACCTTCATCAGGAACAAAAACACCTGCTTCACCTTGAATTGGCTCTACTAAAAAACCTGCAATATTTTTGGTAGTTTTTAAAGTTTCCTCTAATTCCTGTAAATTATTGTAGGCTATTTTTATAAAACCGCTGGTATAAGGTCCAAAGTTTTTGCGAGCATCTTCATCATTAGAAAAAGAAATAATAGTAGTAGTTCTTCCATGAAAATTATTTTCACAAACAATAATTTTGGCTTCGTTTTCAGGTATATTATTTACTTCATAAGCATGTTTTCTACATAACTTTATAGCAGTTTCAACTGCTTCAGCACCAGTGTTCATTGGTAAAACTTTGTCAAAACCAAAATAACTGGTCACAAATTTTTCATATTTTCCAAGTACATCGTTATAAAAAGCACGAGATGTTAATGTTAATGTTGAAGCTTGTTCTTTTAAAGCATTAATGATACGTGAATGACTATGCCCTTGATTAACTGCTGAATAGGCAGAAAGAAAATCGTAATAGCGCTTTCCTTCAACATCCCAAACATATACACCTTCTCCTCTTCTTAAAACCACAGGCAGTGGATGATAATTATGAGCTCCATATCTATTCTCTAATTCAATTGCCTGCTGTGATGAAATTTGTTCTGAATTCATCTTTTTTATTAATTTATATTTAAAAATAAGCAATTCCTTCTTAACGGAGAGAAATCATCCAATTTGCTATGCAAAAATAGAACTAATTTATTTTTTCACTACTGTATTATTTTATTAAATATATGATTATTATAATCTTATTTATAATTCTTCTAAATAAGTTATTTATATTTAGTCTAAATAAAAATAAATAAATATATTTGCCGAATAATTAACAAAGCAAAAACAATGAAAAAATTAATTTTAACAATGCTCCTAGTAAATTTAATAGTTTACGGCCAAAAAAAAGATGACTTCCTTTCAAATTTTGAAGCCAAGGCATATGGAGTTGTTAACTATTACAATTTTGACTGGGATAGCGACAAATCAAAACGGAACGAATTTGATACGGAAAGGTTAAACTTTTATCTAAAATATAACTTCTCTGATAAGATTCAATTAAAAACTGAAATTGAATTTGAACATGGTGGCACCGGTGTAACAATGGAGCTTGATAAATTTGAAGAGTTTGGAGAATTTGAAACAGAAGTCGAAGCTGGTGGTGAAGTTAAACTGGAACAAATCAATATTTTATTCAACTACAAACCTTGGCTAAATCTTAGAGTTGGTAGAGTAAAATTGTATATGGGCAATGCATCAAAATTAGATTTACCAACAGAATATTTTACAGGGTATCGTTCAGCTATGGAAAATGCTTTATTACCAATGGGCTGGTACGAAAATGGAATAGAATTATTAGGAGACTTTGGTAAAAATAACCGTTGGAGCTATAAAGCTTTTTTTGTGAACGGTTTATCTAGTGAAGCGTTTAGTTCTGCAAATTGGATAAAAAGAGGACACCAACAACGATTTGAAACCATACTTGTTGAAAATTTTGCAATTTCAGCTAGATTAGACTACAACTTAAAAAACGATGGTTTTATTGGTGTAAGTGCCTATAGAGGAAACACCAACGGTAATAGGCAAAAAAACGATTTAAAAAATACTGATGGGAACTTATCAATTATTGATGCACATGCAAATTTAGATCTCAAAGATTTTAAATTAAGAGTCATGTTTTTATACGGAAATCTTCAAAACGCTGATAAAATTTCAAGTGCCAATCGTAATTTACCAAATGCCTTAGATGTAAAACGTACTCCTGTTGCAAAAAATGCAATGGGTTACTATGCAGAAGCAGCCTACAATATTATGCCTCTATTAATTAAAAAACCCTCAGGAACTCAAAAATTATTTGTGTTTGGAAGGTATGACTTTTATGATAGTATGTATAAAACTACTGGTGATATTACAGACAATCCTCGTTGGGAGCGCAGTGTGTTTACCACAGGATTAAATTACCACATTACCAAAGACATTACCTTTAAAACACATTATGCAGTAAACTCGTTAGGTGCAGATACACTAGACGGTTACAATAATGTAATTGGAAATAAAGAACGAACTTTCCTTTTAGGAATGGGATTTAAAATAGATTAACAAATAAAATTTAAAAATTTAATTAAAACAAAAACAATGAAAAATTTAAAATCATTACTTAAGTACGCATTTTTAGTAGTATTTGCAGTTGGAATTATTGCTTGTGATAACGATGATTCAGATTCAGATTCAACCCCTACAATTTCTTATTTAGAGCATTTAACAAATATGTCTGAAAATGTAATTGTAAAAACGTACGAAGATTTATCAGGTAAAGGAGCTGCTTTATTTAATGAAGCTAAAAATTTCCAAAATAATAAATCAGCTGCAACATTAGATCAAGTAAAACAAGCATGGAGATCTGCGCGTCAACCTTGGGAACAATCTGAAGGATTCCTATACGGACCTGTTGATACGAAAGGTATTGACCCTGCTATTGATAGCTGGCCTGTAAACGTAGTTGATATGGATGCGCTGTTAGCTGATACTGTAAATCACCCAACAATAACCGAAGCTGTTGTTGACGCGCAAGTTGATGAAGCAAAAGGATTCCACTTAATTGAATATTTGCTTTGGGGAATAGATGGTAATAAACAAGTTGCTGATTTTAGCGATAGAGAATTAGAATATTTAGTCGCTGCTTGTGAAAACCTAAAAAACAAAACCAATACACTGCATATTTCTTGGGCAACTAATGAAGAAAACTATGTTGCAAACTTCACAAACTTTGGTGTAAGTTATGAATATTCTGCTGAAAAAAATGCGCTTGAAGATATCGTAACTGGTATGATAGCAATTGCTGATGAAGTTGGAAATGGTAAAATTGAAGCGCCTTTAAACGGAGAGGATGGTTCAGGAGTTGATCCAAGTCAAGAAGAATCAAGATTTAGCCACAATTCTAAAATAGATTTTTCTAATAATATGAAAAGTATTGCTAATATTTATAATGGTAAATATTACAACGATGGAAAAGGTATTTCAGATGTTATAGCCTCTGAAAACGCTACATTAGACGCTACATTTAGACAAGAAATTATTGATGCTATTGATGCTATTGATGCTATTCCTGGAACATTTACTGATGCTATTCAAAACAACAGAAGTGTTGTTGAAGATGCGCAAGAAAAAGTAAGAACAGTACAAGCAACCTTAGAATCTGAAATTAAACCTTTGATTTCCAGCTTGTAAAAACAAATATTAAAAAGGGTGCTTTATAATTTAATAAACACCCTTTTTTAAATGAATAATTATGAAGTTCCCAAAACTATTACTTTCAGTGCTAATAATTGCTACACTTTCTAACTGCGATAATGATACTGATAACCCAATACCTTCCATACCAGATATTGAACTTAGAACAATGGCTGGGGGAAATACAACTATTTTTGAATCAGGTTTTTTCTCTTTTGACAATCCTGCTCCTAACCTTTCCGCTGAAAATTTAGAAATGCATTTAGATGGTGATGCACAGTTTGAGGCTGCATTTGTTACGGCACCAGCCGAAATAAATCCAGGTTTGGGTGTACAATTTAATAATACCTCTTGTATTGCCTGCCACCCAAAAGATGGTAGAGCCGGTTTTCCATCTGATATTAATAGCTTCAGCGGTTTCTTTTTACGCGTAAGTATCCCTGGCGAAAATGAAAATGGTGGACCAAATCCAGTCCCTGGTTTTGGCGGTCAACTACAAAATCATGCGATATATGGTAAACAACCTGAAGTGCAATTTAATGTAACTTATGAAAACATTCCTATTTCATTTAAAGATGGATCAGAAGTAATTCTAAAAAAACCACACTATACTCTATATGATTCATACATCCCGCTACCTGCAAATGCAATGCTTTCTCCAAGAATTGGACCACCTGTTTATGGTTTAGGATTATTAGAGACCATTCCTGCAGAAGATTTATTAGTATTACAAGATATTGATGATATTGATAATGACGAAATATCTGGAAAGGCCAATATGGTATGGGATCCTATTAGTGAAACGAAAAAAATTGGACGTTTTGGTTGGAAAGCTGGAGCTCCAAGTATTCTAGTACAAAGTGCTGGAGCATATCATGGAGACATGGGTATAACTTCTCCTCTATTTCCAATTGAAGCTGATTATGGACAAACAAATGGTGATAACAGCTTGAATAATGAACCTGAAATTTCTCAAGAGATTTTAGACCAAGTTACCCTATATTGCCAAACTTTAGCAGTACCAGCGGCAAGAAGTTTAGATGATGAATCAGTAGTTAGAGGATATGAGTTATTTTTAGATGCAAAATGTAATTCTTGCCATGTTGAAAAACACACCACAGGAACAAATTCTTCAATACCTGCAATTTCAAATCAAATTATCTATCCATTTACAGATATGTTATTGCATGATATGGGTGATAACTTAGCAGACAACAGGCCTGAGTTTTTAGCTGATGGTAATGAATGGCAAACAAGACCACTATGGGGAATAGGACTGACTAATAAAGTAAATGGACATACTGATTTTTTGCACGATGGAAGAGCAAAAAATATTGAAGAAGCAATTTTATGGCATGGTGGAGAAGCAAAAAAATCTCAAGAATTTTATCGCAATTTATCAAAAAAAGATAGAGAAGATTTCATAAATTTTTTAAAATCAATTTAAATAATGAATGAATTTGTTATCACATTTAGAGAAACCCTAGAAGCAACAATAATTGTTGGTATTTTTTATACACTTTTTTCAAAAATAAATGATAATAAAGCACTTAAAACTTTATGGACTGCTGTAGCATTTTCAATAAATGCAAGTATTCTTTTTGCCTTTATTTTAAAGGGACTGAAAGAACAACTTAACAATTCTGTGTATGAAAAATTATTTGAATCATTGCTAATGTATTTGGCTTCAGGATTTTTACTGTATATGATTTTTTGGATGCATAAAAAAATAAATATTAAAGCTGAGTTTATAAAAAAAGCAAACCTCTCTTTAAAAAAATTAAACTATACAAGTATATTCTTTTTGATTTTCTTTGCTATAACTAGAGAAGGATTTGAAACAGCTTTATTTTTAATTGGAGGAATAAATGCGCTTAAATTTTCATATTTAGGGTTTTTTACAGGAATTATCCTTGCAATTGCTATCGGCTATTTAATTTTTATCCGAGGGAATAAAATTAAGTTAAAACCCTTTTTCGATATTTCATCAATTATATTAATCTTTTTTGCAGCTGGAATGATTGCCTATGGAACTCACGAAATGGAGGAGTTCTTAGTGAAAACCAAAACAATCGAATCTAAAAATATTGCACGAGTTTGGGATGTTTTAAAGCCTACTGAAATTCAACCAGAGAATTTGTCAATGTATACTTACAATACATCTAAAGAAAAATACTACCATGTATTTCATGATAAAGGCAGTATTGGAGTATTTCTTAAAGGTTTTTTTGGGTATAATAGCAATCCAAACTTCATTGAATTTACTGTTTGGCTATTCACTTTGTTGACTTCTTTTATTATGATTAATATGAAGAGATTAAAATCTTGGCTATAAATTTGAAGAATACAACTATGTAATAAATATTTTTTAACAAAAAAATAGACCAATTTCATTTTTTTAAATAAATTTGTTTTTGTTATAATTAAAAAATGAAAAAAATGAAAAAATCAGTATTTGCATTGGTATTAGCAGCTTTATTTTTTGTGAGCTGTGGAGATAAAAAGAAAGAAGAAGTAAAAAATGAAGTAGAAACACCAGTTGAAACAGTAAAAGAAGAAGTAAAAGAAGTTGCTGTTAATAATATTGAATTAGGCAAAAAGTTATTTGCTGAAAAAACTTGTACTACATGCCACCAACCTGATGCTAAAGTAATTGGTCCTTCGATCAAAGAAATTACAAAAATTTATGCTGAGCAAAATGCAGACATGATAAAGTTTTTAAAAGGTGAAGCTCAAGCTATTGTTGATACTGATCCTGGTCAAGTTGCAGTTATGAAAGCTAACCTTGATAGTTTTGTTAAAGAATTAGCAGACGATGAATTAGCTGCTTTAGCCTCCTATATGCAAAGTGTAGAATAACAATAAAAAAATATTTTAAAAGCATCCTATATTTTGGGATGCTTTTTTTATGTTAAACATGTACATTTGCACCATGGCAAGAAAAAAGAAACAGCTAATTTTTGAAAATATTGAAGTGATTGATGCTGGAGCAAGAGGTAAAACTGTTGCAAAAGCCCCTGATGGAAGAGTTATTTTCTTAACAAACACAGTACCTGGTGATATTGTTGATATACGAACAGGAAAAAAAAGAAAAGCTTATTTTGAAGGTACTGCAATAAATTTCCATAAGTACTCTAAAAAAAGAACTGAACCGGTATGTGAACATTTTGAGCATTGTGGCGGCTGCAAATGGCAAAATATGGCTTATGAGCACCAACTTGCTTATAAAGAAAAAGAAGTTACCAATAACCTAACTAGAATAGGACATTTAGAACTTCCAGAAATAACACCTATTTTAGGATGTGAAAAAACCTACTTCTACAGAAATAAAATGGAATTTTCATTTTCTAACAGTCGTTGGCTTACTTTAGATGAAATAAATTCAGATAAAGAAATTAATAACCGAAATGCCTGTGGATTTCATATTGCAGGAATGTGGGATAAAATACTAGATGTACAAAAATGCTATTTGCAAGAAGATCCTTCAAATGATATTCGTAATTTTATTAAACAATATGCTTTAGATAATAACTTGGAGTTTTTCAACCCAAGAGAACAAGTTGGTTTTTTACGAACCATGATGATTCGCATTTCTTCTAATGGAGAAATTATGCTAGTGCTTCAATTATTTGAAGAACAAACTGAGAATAGAGAAAACTTGTTTAATGCCATTGCTACTAAATTTCCTCAAATTACATCACTTCAATATGTTATAAACAGCAAAGCAAATGATACTCTTTACGATCAAAATATAATTTTATTCAAAGGTAGAGATCATATTTTTGAAGAAATGGAAGGTTTGAAATTTAAAATAGGTCCAAAATCATTTTACCAAACCAATTCAACGCAAGCATATGAATTGTATAAAATAACACGTGATTTTGCTGATTTAAAAGGGAATGAAACCGTATTTGATTTTTATACAGGAACAGGAACAATTGCTCAATTTGTTGCAAAAAATGCGGGTAAAGTAATTGGGGTTGAATCGGTGCCCGATGCTATAATAGACGCTAAAATAAATGCTCAATTAAACCATATTGACAATGTTGAGTTTTATTCGGGTGATATGAAAGATGTTTTCAATGATGATTTTATAAAAAAACATGGTAAGCCAGATGTTATTATTACTGATCCACCAAGAGATGGAATGCATAAAAAAGTGGTTGCAAAAATGCTGGAAATAGCGCCAAAACGCATTGTATATGTAAGTTGTAATTCAGCAACACAAGCTCGTGATTTAGCACTCATGAAAGCTCAATATAAAATTGTGAAAACGCAGGCAGTTGATATGTTTCCACAGACGCATCACGTTGAAAATGTGGTACTTTTAGAAAAAATATAAAATGAAGAATTATTATTACATTTTACTACTATTTCTTACACTAAGTGTAGGTTGCGATAAAGATGATATTTGCATAGAGGAACTGACTCCAAACTTAATCATTCGTTTTTATGATTACGATAATACTAATGAGTTAAAAAAAGTTGATTTAGACTCAGTTTATGCTAAAGATATGGTGGCTGTTGACAATTACACAAGTATATCTATAGATTCAATTGCAATCCCATTAGATTTAAATAGCGATTTTACTATCTATAATTTGAGCTCTAATAATGAAGTTAATCAATTAGAATTCACCTATGTTAGAGAGGAAATTTATTTATCTCGTTCGTGTGGATACAAATTTAATTTTGAAGAATTTGCAACTACGCAAAATTCTTTAACTTGGATAAAAGACATTCAAATAATAACAAATTTAATTAACAATGAAGAAGCTGCTCATATTCATATTTTTCATTAATATTTTCAGTCTTCAACTTCAGGCTCAAGAGGAAAAAACTGTAGATACTGTTTCTAAAAAGAAATACATAGCTTTAAGAGTTGGAGCAGATATTAGCAAACCAATAATTTCTCAATTCAACAAAGATCTAAAATCCATTGAACTAACAGGGGATTTTCGCTTTTCAAAAAATTATTATGCTGCTGTTGAGCTTGGATTTACTGATAAAACTACTTCTGAAGATTATTTAACTTTTACTACAAATGGTTCTTATATAAAGCTTGGCGTTAATTACAATGCTTATGAAAACTGGAAAGGAATGAATAACGATATTTTCTTAGGAATGCGCTATGGCTTTAGTCATTTTTCACAAACTTTAAATAATTATACTCCAAACGCTTTCGGAACTTATTTTGAAGGAAATGAAATTGAAGTAAATACAGAGTTTGAAAATTTATCGGCTCATTGGCTTGAATTTGTTTTTGGCATGAAAGTAGAAACTTTGAAAAATATTTTCCTTGGCGCAGCGGTTTCTTTCAACCAAATGTTAACTACAAAAGAACCTGAAAATTTCAAAAACTTATATGTACCAGGATTTAACCGAGTGTTTTCTAATAATGTTGGTATCGGATTTAATTATTCAATTAGCTATTTAATTCCTTTTACTAAAAAAGCTAAATAATTTTTGTAATTTTAAAAAGTTAATCTAGCTATTAAAATTATGACAATTATTCCAAGTGTTGATTTAACTGATTTTTTATCAGATAATTCTGAACGCAAGCAAAAATTTATTAAAAAAATTGGAAAGGCCTATGAAGAAATAGGTTTTGTAGCACTGCGCGGACATTTTTTAAGAAATGAACTTCAAGAAAATTTATACAAAGAAGTGAAAGCATTCTTTGATTTACCTGAAGAAGTTAAAGAATCGTACGAAATTGATAGAATTGGTGGTCAGCGAGGTTATACTTCCTTTGGAAAAGAAAGTGCTAAAGGAAAAAAAGAAGGCGATTTAAAAGAATTCTGGCATTTCGGACAAGAAGTTGAAGGTGATAATAAATTAAAAGCTGAATATCCAAAGAATGTCATCGTAAATGAAATTCCAAATTTCAACAGTATTGGAATGGAAGCATATGAAATGTTAGAAAAAACTGCCATTTATGTCTTAAGAGCTTTAGCGTTGTATATTGGATTAGATGAATTTTATTTTGATAAATATGTAATTAATGGAAATAGCATTTTACGCCCAATACACTACCCTCCTATTAAAGGTGAACCAAAAGGAGCTGTTAGAGCAGCCGAACACGGAGATATTAATTTAATAACGCTTTTGATGGGTGCTTCTGCTGCTGGATTAGAAGTGAAAAACAAAAAGGGAGAATGGATACCAGTCACAGCATTGCCTGAACAACTTGTAATAAATGTAGGTGATATGCTTGAGCGGTTAACAAATAATAAGTTACGATCAACTATACACAGAGTTGTTAATCCTCCTCGTGAAGACTGGAATAAACCTCGATATTCAATTCCGTTTTTTACTCACCCAATAAGTGAAATGAGTTTAAATTGTTTACCTGAATGTATTGATCAATCACATCCAAAAGTTTATGAAGATATTACGGCTGGAGAATTTTTAAACCAACGTTTAATTGAATTAGGGCTACTAAAATGATTTCTAAAAAAGTAATATCATATTTTAGTTTTGGCGTTTTCCTCTTAATTGTTGGAGTAATTTTAATGATTTTAAAAAAACCTCAGGCAAATTCAGTGATGACAATTGGGCTTGTTTTTGAGTTATTTGCAGTGCTGCTTTTTATTTGGGATAAGATTAAAAAATAAATATAAATTCCTTAATTTTATACCTTATTTTTTCACAAACTTATGGGCAAAAAAAAATTAAACAATTTTGAAGACTTAGGAGGTTTTGTATTCTCTACAAACGATAATTTTGAGTTTAAAAAAGATGAAGACAAGGATACGTTACCTCCAAATAAGCAGTATTTAGAAGCTTTGTTTTCAAACAAAGGTCGTGGAGGAAAAACAGTTACTGTTATTGCCGGTTTTCAAGGTAGGGATGATGATTTAAAAGCTCTTGGAAAAATGCTGAAGCAAAAATGCGGTGTTGGTGGAAGTGTGAAAGATAATGAAATTATAATTCAAGGAAAACATAGAGATAAAATAATGCAAATTCTTCAAAAAGAAGGATTCAATGTAAAACGCGTAGGCGGATAATAAAATATGAATAAAATAGCACCCTCAGAATTAATTCTGAACCCAGATGGAAGTATATATCACTTAAATTTAAAACCAGAACACATTGCTAAAAACATCATTTTTGTTGGCGATCAAAATCGTGTACCTAAAGTTTCTAAGCACTTTGATACGATTGAATTTGATACACAAAAAAGAGAATTTAGAACTATTACAGGTACCTTTAAAGGAACCCGAATTACTGTAATGTCAACAGGAATTGGTCCTGATAATATTGATATTGTAATGAACGAGTTAGATGCTTTAGTAAATATTGATTTAGAAAATCGTGTTCTAAAGGAAAAACACACAAAATTAAACATTGTAAGAATAGGAACTTCAGGTTCACTACAAGCAAATATTCCAGTTGACAGCTTTGTTTTAGCAAAATATGGTCTAGGATTTGATGGTATGCTCCACTCGTATGAATGCGAAGATATTTTAGAAGAAACCATTGAAAATGAATTTATAAAACATACCAATTGGTGTTCAAGAAAAGCTAGACCTTACATTGTAAAAAACAGTAAAGAACTGGAAGATAAACTAACTGGAGAAGAAGTTTTTGTTGGCGTAACAGCTACTGCCGTTGGCTTTTATGGGCCACAGGGAAGAGTCCTAAGATTACCTATTCAAGACCCTAAACTAAACAGTAAAATTGATAATTTTGAATTCAACGGGGTACGAATTACCAATTTAGAAATGGAAACATCAGCCATTTATGGTTTATCAAAACTTTTAGGACATAATGCTTGTTCTATGAATGCTATTATAGCGAACAGAGCAAATGGTACTTTTAGTCAAAATCCATATAAGCCTGTTGAAAAACTAATAGAATATACTTTAAATAAATTGTGTGTTTAAAATAATTTGTATATTCGGACGTTTTAAGTTCAATCAATAATGTCAAATTTAATTATGAAACAAGTCGCTAAAAAATTTGTAGGTTTTGCTTTTGCAATAGTATTATTAATTTCGTGTGGAGTTAAAAAAGGAGGATGTGGATTAACTAGTGATGCCGAAAAAATTGAGCAAATCAATACAACTCAAACAGCTATTGTAGCATCTCCAGCATAAATAATTTAAAATTTTAATATAAATTTTAAATCCGCTATTTAGCGGATTTTTTAATTTAATATAAAGCTGTATCTTTGCATCGCTTAAAAAAAAATAAGAAAATGAATAACGGATTATATGCAAAATTTAACACCTCAAAAGGTGCAATAGTAGTAAATTTAGAATTTGAAAAAACTCCCGGAACTGTTGGTAACTTTGTTGCTTTAACTGAAGGGAATATAGAAAATAATTCAAAACCTCAAGGAACTCCGTACTATAATGGTTTAAAATTCCATAGAGTAATAGAAGATTTTATGATTCAAGGTGGTTGCCCACTTGGAACAGGCACTGGTTCTCCTGGTTATAGTTTTGACGATGAATTTCACCCAGAATTAAAACACAGTGGTCCTGGAATTTTATCTATGGCAAACTCTGGTCCTGCTTCAAATGGAAGTCAGTTTTTTATCACTCACGTGGCTACACCATGGTTAGATAATAAACATACTGTTTTTGGAAGTGTTATTGAAGGGCAAGATGTTGTAGATACAATTGCTCAAAATGACTTATTGGAATCAGTTGAAATCATTAGAGTTGGTGAAGCTGCCGATAGATTTAATGCAATTGAAGCGTTTAGAGTTTTTGAAGGTGCTAGAGAAAAAAGAGAGGCCGAAGCAAAAAAAGCAATGAAGGCTCAGATGGAAAAAATTGCAGCTGGGTACGATGAAACTTCAAGTGGTTTACGATATAAAATCTTACAGGAAGGAAACGGAAAAAAAGCAACCAAAGGTAGTGACGTTTCTGTACATTATAAAGGTCAGTTAATTGATGGCCAAGTTTTTGATTCATCATACCAACGCAAGCAACCAATTGATTTTAAAATTGGAGTTGGACAGGTTATTCCTGGTTGGGATGAGGGAATTCAATTATTAAAAATTGGAGATAAAGCACGTTTTGTAATTCCATCGAATTTAGCATATGGAAGTCAGGGTGCTGGCGGAGTTATCCCTCCTGATGCAACATTAATTTTTGATGTAGAATTAATGGATGTAAAATAATTCATTCATTAAAATAAAATAAAAAAAGCATTGATTTTAAAATCAATGCTTTTTTGTTTGAGAACAATTTATCTTTACCTCTGCAATAAATCAAATTCTTTTTTACTACCTTTAATTTAGAGAAGATTTAGCAGATATGCTATGTTATTCAAAGGAAAGTGTAATCAATACATTATCAAAATTTATATAAAAATTAAATAGAACTCAATGCTGATAGCATTTATGAACAATAACTTTATTTAAACTAGTAATATGAAAACAATTAAGCAATGGTTTGACGAATATGCTGTAAGTCATCAAAATAAAACAAATCAAATGATACATTTTATTTGTGTGCCAGTAATCTATTTTAGTATTGTTGGAATGTTTATGAGTATTCCCGCAGCAATAATTTCAAATATCACAAATTTAAATAATCCTATTTTAGAGAATTGGGCAGTTTTAATAGTACTATTTCTACTCATTTTTTACCTTCGATTGTCGTTTTCAACTTTCATTAAAATGTTTCTTTATTCTATGGTTTGCTTAGTAGGTAATTATTATTTATCTAAGCATATGCATTTATTTTATACTAGTTTAATAATATTTGTTTTAGCTTGGATAGGGCAATTTTATGGACATAAATTAGAAGGTGCAAAACCTTCTTTTTTTAAAGATTTACAGTTTCTTTTAATTGGTCCCGCTTGGGTTTTTGAAAAACTTTCAAAAAAACGTACTAAATAAAAAGTTTTTAACACCTCAAGAAATTCAAAAAACACTGAACATGAGGTAAATAGAAGAGCTGAGTTTGTAATTATAATCGAATAATACATTTTGAAACCAACAATTACATTTGAAGATTTTTTTAAAGTCGACATTCGAATAGGAACTATTATTAAAGTGGCCGATTTTCCAAAAGCAAAAAAACCAGCCTATCAACTTACCATTGATTTTGGTGAGCTTGGTGTAAAAGAATCAAGTGCGCAAATTACACAGTTGTATAATAAAGAGGAGTTACTTGGAAAATATGTAGTAGCTGTTGTAAATTTCAAAAAGAAACAAATTGCAAATTTTTTTAGTGAATGTTTAGTGCTTGGCATTCAAAATACGAACAATAAAATTGTATTACTTCAAGTCAAATCAAAAGTTGTGAAAAATGGTGAATCAATTTGTTAATGAATTTATATTTTCAATAACCATAATTATTATTGCATTTCTTTATCTTTGAGTTATTAATTCGAAATTTGTGATTGAACAAAACTTAACAGCGCTCTCCCAAGAACTTACAGGAGAGTTATTTTTTGATAATTTGCATAAAAGCATATATGCTACTGATGCCTCAGTATACAGAAAAAAGCCTTTAGCAATTGCCTATCCAAAAAATAATGACGATTTAGTATTATTAATTGAATTTGCAAAAAACAATTATACTACGCTTATTCCTAGAACGGCTGGAACATCACTTGCCGGGCAATGTGTTGGAGACGGTATTGTTGTAGATGTTTCAAAATATTTCACTAAAATAATTGCATTTGATGAGCGCAATAAAACAGTAACCGTACAACCTGGAGTTATTAGAGATGAACTAAATTTATTTTTAAAACCTTATGGATTGTTTTTTGGCCCTGATACCTCTACAAGTAACCGATGTATGATTGGTGGAATGGTTGGAAATAATTCGTCAGGGACAACCTCTATTCAGTATGGAGTTACCCGCGATAAAGTGCTTGAACTCAAGACCATTTTAAGTGATGGATCTGAGGCTATTTTTAATGAATTAACTATTGAAAACTTCCATCAAAAGAAAATTGGAAACACCCTAGAAGCCAATATTTACAAAACCATTTATACTGAATTGGCTAATGAACAAATACAGCAGGAAATCATAAAAGAATTTCCAAAAAAATCAATTCATCGCCGAAATACAGGATATGGCATTGACGAGCTAATAAATACTAATATATTTAGTAAATCAAAAGAAAAAATAAATATTGCAAAACTTTTATGCGGCAGTGAAGGAACTTTAGCGTTTACCACTGAAATTAAGCTAAAATTAGACAATATTCCTCCAAAAGAATGTGTTTTGATAGCCGCTCATTTTAACAGTATCCAAGAGAGTTTAGAGGCTGTTGTTGTAGCAATGAAACATAATTTGTTTATGTGCGAACTAATGGATAAAACCATTCTGGATTGTACAAAAAATAATAGAGAACAAATTAAAAACAGATTTTTTATTAAAGAGAATCCTGAAGCAATACTAATGCTTGAAGTAAGGTCTGACAACTTAAAAAACACTCAAAAACTTGCCAATGCTTTAATTGAAGATTTGAAAAACCATCACTTTGGCTATGCTTATCCTAAATTAGTAGGAAAAGATATTAGTAAAGCTATCAATTTACGTAAAGCTGGTTTAGGTTTGTTGGGAAATATTGTGGGTGATAAAAAAGCAGTAGCATGCATTGAAGATACGGCAGTTGAAGTGAATGACTTACCTAATTATATAGCTGAATTCACTGAAATGATGTCCAAATATGATCAGGATGCCGTGTACTACGCACATGCTGGTGCTGGTGAAATTCACCTACGCCCTATTCTCAATTTGAAAAAAGAGGATGATGTTGTTCTGTTTAGAACTATAACTACTGAAGTTGCGAAGCTTGTTAAAAAGTACAAAGGATCATTTAGTGGAGAACATGGCGATGGTATTGTGCGTGCCGAATTTATAGAATTTATGGTTGGTAAGGACAATTATCAACTTCTGAAACAAATAAAAAGTACTTTCGATCCTCATAACATTTTCAATAAAGGAAAAATTGTGGACGCTTTTCCTATGGATAAAAATCTACGTTACAAGGTTGACAGGATTGAGCCTGAAATTATAACCATTCAAGATTTTTCTGACAGTGAAGGTGTTTTGCGTGTAGTAGAAAAATGCAATGGTTCTGGTGATTGCCGAAAACCCGTTTCAGCCGGCGGCACAATGTGTCCAAGTTACAGAGCTACCAAAAACGAGAAAGACACTACACGAGCTCGTGCCAACGCGCTGAGAGAATTTCTTACCAACTCTGAGAAAATAAATAAATTTGATTATAAAGAGTTGAAAGATGTTTTTGATTTATGTTTAAGCTGTAAAGCTTGTGCTAGCGAATGCCCAAGCAATGTAGATATTGCCGCTCTTAAAGCAGAGTTTTTATTCCAGTATCAAAAAGAAAACAAACCTTCTTTTAGAACCAAGCTGTTCGCTGAAAATGCTAAATACAACAAATTAGGTAGTCTGTTTCCTTTTTTAACTAATATAGTTTTAAACAACTATTTTACAAAAATAGTACTAGGCATAGCTATTAAAAGAAGTATTCCAAAATTGTATAAAACAACGCTAAAAAAATGGTATAGATACAATGTAAACCAACTTAAAAATAAAGAATTTAAAAATGGTGAAGTGTATTTGTTTTGTGATGAATTCACCAACTTTTATGATGTTAGGATTGGTATTGACGCTATTGAACTATTAACCAAATTAGGATATAAAGTGTTAATAGTAAATCACGAAGAAAGTGGAAGAAGTGCTATTTCTAGAGGTTTTTTAGATAAAGCTAAAGTAGTTGTTGATAAAAATATTGAAATATTTACACCTTTGATTTCTGAATCAAGTCCACTTATAGGTATTGAACCTTCTGCAATTTTAGGGTTTAGAGATGAGTATATACGTTTAGCTGATGATAAAATTTCAGCAAAAAATATTTCGAAAAACACTTTTACATTTGAAGAATTTATTAAAACAGAATTTGACAAAGGAAAAATTACGGCATCAAACTTCTCTTCCATTTCAAAAAATATAAAAATTCATGTGCATTGTCATCAAAAATCATTAAGTAATTCTGAGGCTACGTTCACGATGCTTAATATACCAGATAATTACCATCCCATAATTATGAATACAGGGTGCTGTGGAATGGCAGGTTCATTTGGATATGAAAAGGAACACTATGATATTTCTATGCAAATTGGTGAAAATTCATTGTTTCCAAAAGTTAAAAATATTCCAGATGAAGTTGAAATTTCTGCATCAGGAACAAGTTGCAGACATCAAATTAAAGATGGAACAAAAAGAGTAAGTAAACACCCAATTACACTAATAAAAGAAGCATTATTATAAATTATGAGTGATAAAAAATATGAAGCGAATGTTTTACGCTATGAAAATATGAATTATAGAAGAACTGGCGATAGTGGTTTATTATTACCTGAAATTTCACTTGGTTTATGGCATAACTTTGGTCAAAATGACGATTTTAAAAATGCTAAAAATTTATTGAAATGTGCTTTTGATAATGGAATTACTCATTTTGATTTGGCTAATAATTATGGCCCACCTCCTGGTTCAGCAGAAAAAAATTTCGGAAAAATTCTAAAGGAAGATTTTAAACCGTATCGAGATGAACTTATTATTTCTACAAAGGCAGGATATGGTATGTGGAATGGTCCTTATGGAGATTTAGGCTCTAAAAAATATTTAGTTGCTAGTTTAGACCAAAGTCTAAAACGGATGGGTTTAGATTATGTAGATATTTTTTACCATCATAGACCAGATTACAACACCCCTTTAGAAGAAACAATGGGAACTTTAGACTTATTGGTTAGACAAGGAAAGGCTTTGTATGTAGGTATTTCTAATTATAAACCTAAAGAAGCCGAAGAGGCTTTTAAGATTTTAAAAAAATTAGGGACACCTTGCCTAATACATCAACCAAATTATAATATGTTTGATAGATGGATAGAAAATGGATTGCTTGATTTACTGCAAAATTCAGGAGTTGGTTCAATATGTTTTTCACCATTAGCGCAAGGATTGCTAACCAATAAATACATAAATGGTTTACCTAAAGAATCTAGAGCAGTAAAAGACAGTCCGTTTTTAAATAAAAAACAAGTATTAGAAAAATTACCTCAAATTAAAGAACTTAATGAGATTGCTTTAAACAGAAATCAAAGTTTAGCACAATTGGCTATTTCCTGGATCTTAAGAGATGATAGGATTACTTCTGTTTTAATTGGAGCAAGTAAGCCTGAACAAGTTTTAGATTGCTTAAAAGCTATCGAATACACCCAATTTTCTAAAGAAGAATTAATAAATATTGAGAGAGTATTAAAGTAATTATTATACTGTTATAAATATAAAAAAGCGTAAAAATCAATTTTACGCTTTTTTATATTAGGTAATTGCATGAATTAATCTGTTGAAAACTGCCATACCTGTCCCATTGTTTCACCTCCATTTCCATCTTTAACAATCACTTTCCAATAGTAAGTTGTTGAAGACTCAAGAGTTAGTGTTTCAAGATTTGTCTCAGATTCATTTGATGATATTTTTGATAAATTATCTTTATCTGCACCATAATATACATCGAAAGTTAATATATCCGCTGTATCAACATCATTTGCTTCCCATTGTAAAATTACTGTAGATGTTTGAACAACCTCTCCTAGTTCAGGGCTTACTAATTCAGGTGAAAAAGGAATATGATTTATACTTCCGTCGCTTTCAGTATAAAAATGAAATGTTGAAGAATATTCACTTTCTAAATTCTTAGCATCTGCAGCTTTTACTCTCCAATAGTATGCTATACCTCTGTCTAGAGTAATTGTTTTTGTTGTTGTTGAACTTTTTATTTCGTGTGCTATTTGAGAAAATTGATTGTCCGTAGCAACCTGTATTTCATAAGAAATTGCATCACCATCAGCATCAATAGAAGCATCCCACTGAAACGCTAAAACATTGTCTATGCACAATAAATTATCAGTTGGAAAAACTAACTCAGGTATTGTGGGAGCTGAATTTTCTTGAGGAGTTGGCTCATCTCCACCTCCGCTTCCACATGACCAAATAAAACTACTGATTACTGCGATATATATAATTTTTTTCATGATATTATTCTTTTATGATTTTTAAAATTACCGGTTTATCTAATTGTATTTTAGCAATGTAAATCCCTGAAGGGTAATTATTAATATTTAGTTCAACTTTTCCAAAACGTAGCGGGTACGTATTTAGTGAAATCAATTGAGAGTGTATATTATACAATTCAATTGTTACTTCTTTTTGTGAAATTGGAAGTGAAATTTCAAAATTACCTTTGGTTGGATTTGGATAAGCAACAATATTTTCTAATAAATCTATTGCCTTTGAGTAAACACCTTCACAATCAACAGCTGTTTTTACTTCAACCAAATCTCCATGTTTTACTTCAATGGCAAATAAATGAGAGTTTGTTTCAAAAATCTCTTTTCCATTTTGAAAAATAGTATAAGGTGCAGTTCCTTCTATAATTTCTATTGAAGTTCTATTTAAAGTTGTACTTGCTTTTCCTGATACAACAATCCCAGCTACAATTGCAACGTTATAACATTGCTCAAAGCTTGTACCTGCAACAGAAATACAAAATTCGTAATTTCCATCAGGTAAATCTTCAATCACTAAATCATTACTAAAATCATAAGAAATACTATTAATTGTTGTAGTATAATTTAGAGAAGTATCTTGGGGAATAATCATAATTTGTCCATTGGATTTATCAGGGCAAGTTTCACCTACTATTTCAATTGCAAAATTATCAGCTGAAATCGTGAAACAACCTAAAGCATCTACATTTGAACCAGCCATGGTGTTAGGGCACTGATCAATACTATTTTGAACACCGTCATTATCATCATCTAATTCACCATTCCAACAACCATTAGCATCAACGGTTTCTCCATTTGGAGTATTTAGACATAAATCAACATTATTCATAACACCATCGTTGTCATCATCTAATTGAGAATCAGAACAACCTTCAGCATTTACAGATTCTCCAGAAGGTGTAGATACACACTGATCAATACTGTTTTGAACACCGTCATTATCATCATCTAATTCACCATTCCAACAACCATTGGTATCAATGGTTTCTCCATTTGGAGTATTTGGACATAAATCAACATTATTCATAACACCATCGTTGTCATCATCTAATTGAGAATCAGAACAACCTTCAGCATTTACAGATTCTCCAGAAGGTGTAGATACACACTGATCAATACTATTTTGAATACCGTCATTATCATCATCTAATTCACCATTCCAACAACCATTAGCATCAACGGTTTCTCCATTTGGAGTATTTGGGCATAAATCAACATTATTCATAATACCATCACCATCATCATCAGTAGCACTTGAATCACATGTATCTCCTACTTCATACGTAAAATATTTGGTAACCGCCAAACCTCCGGCAAAAGCGAATTTACATCCATAGCTAATATTTGCACCTACTGTTTGACCAGTTATAGTGTGAGTAAAAATCTTCCCTGATATATTTGTCATTTGAGTTTCTTCAAAAGGAGATTCTTTCCACAAATAGGCTATTACACCATCTTTGTCATCTAGTAGTTCAAAGGTTATTTTAACATCTGTACCTAAAGTCTCAAACTCATAATTATAGCCAATATCAAATGAACCTTGCTGAGCTTCAGAATTTGTACCCGAACAATCAGAACTAGTGTCAGCACCTGTAGTAGCATCAATTTGAATTGGATTGTTTGAAGCTGTATTTCCTGCTAAATCACTCGCAGAAACACTAAAAGTGTAAGACGTGTTGGGAGTTAATGCAGTAATAAATATAGATTCTTGCATACCCGAACCTCCAGAAACCGTACTTGATCCACCTGTATAAGTAACATTATAAACTACTGATCCTGAATTATCAGTTCCATTTAACAGTAATTCAACAGATGTAGCTGAAACAGCTCCTACCGTTGCTGTAAAATTTGCAGGAGGTTCAACATCGGCTCCTCCACTACAATCGGCTCCAACCACGTAATCTATATATTTTGTAACTGCTAATCCACCTGCGAAAGCAAATTTACAAGCAATTGTTAATGTTGTTCCATTAGTTAACCCACTCAAAGTTTTTGAGAAAATATTCCCCGAAACGTGATCCATTGGTGATTCTGAAAAATTACCTCCAGTATTGTTAAACATATAGGCAATTACACCAGTTTTATCAGTATCCAGTAATTCAAAAGTTACTGTAACGTCAGATCCAACTGTTTCAAAAATACTTTTATAACCTACAGAAAATGAACCTTCTTGAGCTTCACTTGAAGTCTCTGTACAAGATTTTACTTCTTCAATACTAATATTCACTATTTGTGATGTTCCTTCAGCATTATTATTGTCTATAGCTTTGGCTGTTAACTCATGAGTTCCTAAACTTGCTCCTGACCAAACAAAACTATAAGGTTCAGTAGCATCTTCTCCTATTTTAGTTGCTCCATCATAAAACTCTACTAAAGTAACTGTTCCATCTAAATCATTTGCTGAAGCCGTAATGGTAATATCCGTATTTTCTTTAAAAGAGGTATTATTACCTGGCGATGTTATTGCAACTGTAGGATTTGAATTACCAGTTGCTGAGACAATTATTAATACTTCATCTGTTGAAGAATATACGCCGTCACTCACAATTAATTCACATTTATAAATACCTTCTTCTAAATTTGAAATTATAGGTGAAACAACTGTATTGTCTGAAAAAGTAATGGTTGAAGGGCCATAAATCTGTTCCCAATTATAATTTAATGTTGTTGTATCTGCATCGGTACTTAATGAACCATCTAAAGTAGCTGTTGAAGCTGGTAATACCACTACAACATTTTCACCAGCATTAGCAACAGGTGGATTATAACTTAAAGCACTTGCATATGAGAAGGTCATTTTACCTAAATTAAATTCACCATGGTCAAATGCGACTCTTAAAACCTGTTTACCTATATTTAATTCAATATTATTAACTGTTTTTGTAGTAAAAACATCCCAATCTGTTGTACTTGTTGAACCTACTGAAATATCAGAACTAATTATATTTCCATTTACTTCAAAATGAAAAGGCCCACCACCATTTGAATTTGCTGAAGCATATCTAAACGATACATCATAATTTCCAGCAGTTTGAACATCTATGGTATATTCAACCCATTCGCCTGCAGCAATCCATCCAATAGTTGCACCTTCATTGTCAACTGTTGCTGCATCAACATATTCATCTGTTCTAAAATCACCTTCATTAACTTGAGAAAGATCAACATATGAAATACCTTGACCAACACCACCTTCAAACTTATCGTAGTGCCCCGCTTCTATTATTCCTGGAATTGAAATAGCAGTTCCTAAATAAGGAACTTGTTCTCCTACCTGAACTTCAACAATATTGGTAACATTAAAATTAGTGCCAGCATATACTTTCGCATACATTCCGTGTATACCCAATCCTAAATTAGAAGCTTTTATTTTATAAGGTGCTGATGTATTTTCCCCTAATAAGGTTGTCCCATCAAAAAACTCAACTTTGGTTACTCCACTTCCATTTGTTGTTACTTCAAGATTTACACTTCCATTGGCATAAGCCTGACTGAAGTCTGAAGTAATTGTTCCTGATACACTTGCATCTTTACTTGTAGCCATCTCATTCGCTGGCACAGCAAGTCCATAGCCGTCGGAAAAAGTTACGGTAATTGGTGTATTGGAATAATTATGAGCAACATAAGTTATTTCCCCATTTTTTTCAAAAGCAGCTGCAATTGGGTAATCAGCTGTAATAGTTGCTTTTATTTGACCCAGAGCATTCATGGCGTGAATCCAATGATAGGTTTGTGCATCAGAAATTCCAAATTTCATAATTCTAGTTGGATATGAATTGTATAATTCTATCGCTTTTTCAGAATCTAAAAACGAAAGGTATTTCCAAAAAGTATCGTGCCATAAATTAGGGTTGGTACTAGTTGTACTTAAAATTTCAGTATTTGTTTTTAATTCATCCCATATTTTTTGAACATAAGCTGTGTTTTGCCCTAAGTAGAGAGAACCACCATGTATTGGATACATTTCTATACCATAAGATGCGGTAATATCAGCAGTCCAAAAAGTACCATTATCATATGAATTCCCCCATACTCTTGATACCAAACCATATTGCTGACCACTTTTAAAGTTGCGCTCATGCATATCAAACCAATACTCTTCAACAGCTGTTTGTTCTGTAGTATATAAATAAATACCTAAATCACGAATTTCATCATTCCCTGTTATTGTTCCCCAATGAATTAATGAAGAGTTGAACTGCATACTTTCAGAAGTTGATTCCTGATCATTCCCTCCTGGAAAAGAAGCAAAACCATTTGCCCAACAATGACCGGCATAAGGACTAAAATTTCTTAAAAAAGGAAACGTATCGTCGTTTCGGTTTGAAGAAGCTGCATCACGCACTAATAAATTAATCATTTCTCCCCAATCATTTGCCCAACCTGGTTCAAATTGTTCCATAAAGGCAGCGGCATGGATAAAATATCCCCAATGAAAATGGTGATCATTAAGATTATTATCCTGACCGTGTCCTGCCGGATAACCAAGCATTGCAGACCAAGCACTGTTATAGTAAAATAAAAAGGCTACTTCACCCGATTGATAGGTTAACCAATCTTCTAAACGCTCTTTTATGGTTGCAATCATTTTATCTCTAGCTTCAATATTCCCCGTTTGGTCGGCAATTCTGGCAGTTTGAATTAAACGATTCATTACCTGACCTTCATTATATGAATCAGTCCAAGTAGCCAATCCATCATTCTCAATTTGAGCTATTTTAGTTTCTAAATTCGAAGGACTAAATCCTGCACTATAATTTGCTAAATAGGGCATTGTAGGAAGTATTCCCTTAAAAGTATTTTCAACAGAAAAAGTATTCCCTTCAAGGGTTTTAATTTCACCTCTTACACCACTATAACTATATCCATTTGGTGTTGCTGAACCTGGTGCTAAATTTGCCCATTGGTGAGGAAGTAAGCCTAATAAAATAGTAGATTCCGTACCTTCCTTTGTTTCTGTAGTTACAGTAAAATCGGTTTGTACAACTCCACTATTTTCATTGTACGACCAACTTGTGGAAGTATTAGTGGGAAATACATAAGCGTATTTTTTGTATTCTTGAGCTACCGTATTAACATTACTATTAGATTGAGGTAGCATGGCCATTGACCAATAATTTTTCCCATTTAAAGTTGAAGTATAAACCGAACCATTATTAGTCCAAGTACTTCCTGCAGGAGCATAAAATACAAAATCTGCTACATCACTGGCATTTTCAATAATTAATAGTTCGCCCGAAACGGTTGCTGTACCTCCGTTAACTTTTATTTCTAAAATATCATCACTTTCTTTCGTATAATACACAAACGGCATTCCAATTCCAGAGGTAGCTTGCAATTCATGCGAACCGTCATTCCAGTTCATAGTTACTGTCCAATCTGAATAATCTGATACAGTAGTTTTTGAAGCATTTAAACCTGATAAACCTACAACAATTGGTGACGAATCACCTATTACTCCCCATGGAATATAAGTAACAATCAACCCTTCATTGGTTGTTTTCATAGTCATTGGGTAGTTGAATAAATTGTCGGCATGGTTTTCTATAACAAGTTTAGACCACCAATCGTTTGTTGGAACAGGTTTTCCAACCGCATTACCACTTAATTGCGGTGTTCCTGAAGGATATCCATTTCTACCTGCAGAATCTACACCTGGAAAATTGTTTGTATAACTAGCACTACCAACCTGGGTAACCTGAGCTATAATAGTAGATGAATTAATACTAATAGTTATTGAAATAAGTAATTTCAAAAAGGTATAAAAATAAATTTTCATAAATAAGTTAAATTTTTAATATAGATAATAATAAATGGTCAATAGTTAAAATTGCATTAATTAATAGCAATATTACATATTTTTAAAAAAAATATCATAAACACGTTTGTTATAAAAACTATACAAAATGTTATAATTAAAAAAAAAAGAGAAATCACCTATACAATACCTATACATTAGAAAAAATTAACACTGAATATATTGTATATGTAATATTTATGTATATAAAAAGCCTTTCATGTAATAGAAAGGCTTCTTGCAATTTTATGTAGTACTATTTATTATTTTATCAAGGTAACTTTTACAGCATTCATTCCTTTCATCCCCTTCTCAAGTTCAAAAGACACCTTATCATTTTCAGTAATTTCATCTATAATTCCACTTACGTGAGTAAAGTATTTTTCTTGAGTTTCAGTATCAATAATAAAACCAAAACCTTTTGAAGAATCATAAAAAGATACTTTTCCTTTTCTCACAGGATCAACTTCTTCCATCTCAGCCTTTTTAGGAATTCCAATTTCAATACTTTCAGCTTCAATTTCAATTTTTTGAGACGGATCTGGAGGTGTATCGGTTAAATTCCCAAAATGATCAACATAAACAAACTCATTAGCCTGAGCCTGACCTTTTCGAGCTTCTTTTTTCTTTCTCTTTTCCTCGCGTTTTTTGAGACGTTTTTTTTCTTTTTCTAATTTGTTAAAGGTTTGTTGTGATTTTGCCATTCAATTAAATTATATAGTATGTTTTAGAAAGCCTAAGTAATATTTTAAATACCCAACTATGCTTTATTATTTATGCAAATATAACATTTGATTTTTTAAAAAGATAGAATTATTTAAAAATCAGTAGCTTTTTTCAAAAAAATATTTAGTAAAACACTCAAAAACTATTGTTTAAAATAATCACTAAGCATATTTAAGTTTGTTATAGACAATGCATTTAGAATCTACTTCAGTGTATTAAAAATACTTTGTTATAAGTTTATTTCAACAAACTTAATTGCTAGTTCTTTTTGAATTTCCTGAATTCGGTTTAATTCATTCGGTAAAATTAACGCAATTGAATAGCCTGTTTTACCCGCTCTTGCTGTTCGTCCGCTTCTGTGCGTATAGTATTCTATTTTTTCAGGTAATTGATGATGAATGATAAATCCTAAATTATGAACATCAATTCCTCTTGCGGAAACATCGGTGGATATTAGCACCTGTAAACTTCCATTTTTAAACGCACGCATAACTTTATCACGCTCTTTTTGTTGCATGTCGCCTTGTAAAGCATCTACTGAAAAACCTTCCTCTTTTAAAATTTTGGTTAAATTTTGTGTTCCAGCTTTTGTTCTGCAAAAAATAATTCCACGCTGGTTCGGTTTCCTTTCTAATAAATTAATTAGCATGTTTACTTTTTCTTTAATACTGGTTTTTACAAATTGATGCGTAATATTAGCATTCACCAAAGCGTTTTTATTTACCTCAATTCTCACAGCATCGGTAGACATATATGTTTTAATTATTCTTTTAATTTCATCGGGCATTGTTGCTGAAAACAACCAAGTATTTCTTTTTCCGCTTGTATATTTTAAAATTCTGTTCAAATCTTGTTTAAAACCCATACTCAACATTTCGTCAGCTTCATCTAGAACCAATGTATTTATAGTTTTCAGGTCTATTTCACCTCTTTCAATTAAATCAATTAAACGGCCGGGTGTAGCAACTATAACATGTGTAGTGCGTTTTAACGCATTTATTTGCCTATCAATTTTTTCACCACCGTAAACACCTTCAACAAATATTTTAGCCGGGGTATATTTAGTGAATTTAAATAGTTGTTTTTTTATTTGTTGCACTAACTCTCTTGTTGGCGCTAATATTAAAGCTTGAACTTTATTTGATTTTACATCAATTTTATGAAGAATTGGTAACCCAAAAGCAGCTGTTTTACCTGTTCCTGTTTGTGCCAAGCCTATTAAATCTATTTTTGAATTCAATAAAACCGGAATAGTAGCTTCTTGTATTTCAGTTGGATTGTTAATTCCAAGTTCTTTAATAGCTTTGATATATTCTTTATGTACACCTAAATTTTTGAATGCTGACATGCTTTTTATTTTAAGCTGCAAATGTACGTTTAATTAAACAAGTTAAAGTGTCTAAACTTCAAATCAAAAAAAGTTTATTTAAAATTGAAATAATTTATCTTGAAATTCATGAAATAAAGCTAAATTTATCAAAATTATAGTTTCTTCAAAAAATTTGAATAAAGTTACTTATGGAACAATATATATTAATAATCATACTTGTCGTAATATCTTTTGTTATTGGTGGTGTTATTGGCAAGTTTTTCACAAAAAATAAGTTTGAAAAAGCAACTTCTGAATTAGTATTTGAGAATAAACTTCTACTTGAAGAAAAAGACTCCAATGTTAACATTATCAATAAGTTAAATGAAGAAAAAAAAATATTAAATAATGAAAAACATGAAATTGATTTAAAGCATGCGCAAAAGTTAACTGAACTAAAAAATTTGGAGGAGAAGTTGCTTGAAAATAAGGGAGAAGTTGAAAAATTACAAGAAAAATTCACCAAAGACTTTGAACTATTAGCTAATAAAATTTTAGAAGAAAAATCAACAAAATTCACCGAACAAAATAAAGAAAATTTAAAAAGTATCCTTAACCCATTGCAAGAAAAAATTAAAACTTTTGAAAAAAAGGTTGAAGATACTCATAAAGAAAGTATTGATTATCATGCAGCTTTACGTCAGCAAATATTTGGTTTAAAAGAACTTAATATTCAAATGAGTAAGGAGACTATTAACTTAACAAAAGCACTTAAAGGCGACAGCAAAACTCAAGGAAATTGGGGTGAATTGGTATTGGAGCGTGTTTTAGAAAAATCGGGGCTTCAAAAAGATAGTGAATACTTTGTACAGCAAAGTTTTGTAGCTGATGATGGTAAAAGAATTTTGCCAGATGTTGTCATACATTTACCCGATAATAAAAAAATGATTATTGACTCAAAGGTGTCTTTAACTGCCTACGAACAATATATAAATGCTGATAGTGATGCCGAAAAGGAACAACTTATAAAAGAACACGTAGGCTCATTAAAACGTCATATTGAGCAATTAAGCGAAAAAAATTACCAAGATATATATCAAATTGAATCTCCTGATTTTGTACTATTATTTATTCCTATTGAGCCTGCATTTGCGGTTGCATTAAATAATGACAATCAATTATACAACAAAGCTTTTGAAAAAAATATTGTTATTGTTACACCTACAACTCTTTTAGCTACACTGCGAACTATTGATAGTATGTGGAATAATGAAAAACAACAAAAAAATGCTATTGAAATTGCGATACAGGCAGGCAGGCTTTATGATCAGTTTGTAAATTTAACTAACGATTTAATTAAAGTTGGAAATCAATTAAAAACAGTGCAAGGTTCTTATGACACCTCTATGAAAAAATTAACAGGTACTGGAAATCTTATCAGAAAAGTGGAGAAAATAAAAAAACTTGGAGCAAAAGGAACTAAAAACTTCAATGATAAGCTTATGGAAAGAGCTCTGGAGGATGAAAATTAATTTAATGAAGTAATTTTTTGATCTCTTTTAGTAAATAACCACTTACCTACTTTGTACACTTTTTTTGATAACCAAATAAGTGAAATATTTCAATAACCAAAAACTTTGTTATCCTTGGATTAACCATTAAAGTATTTTTATCCTACTTAAATTGATTAATTCTAGGAATTAAATGAAGTGGTTGGTGTAAATGTAGTTTTCTTAATAATTTTGATACTACGAGCCAAAACATTGAAAATTTGGTAATTACAAAAAAAACTATCAATCCCTTACCTTTGATATAAATATAAGAATTCTTTGCGTTGCCTTAAAATGATTATGATATTTAAACTTCCCCTAATCTAAAATTTTATTATTATAAAATACGAAGTATAAATGAAAATTAAAAAGTATATATAATTAAAAATCCTGCTATTAGCAGGATTTTTAATTGTTTATTTTGTTGTTACATTTTAAACAGTGGTTTATTGTGCATCATTATATTGACTTTTTCAGCAATACTTTCCAAAACTTCCTCGTCTTCAAAGTTTAAAATTACCTCATCAATTAAATCTGCAATTTTCTCCATATCACTCTCTACCAAACCACGAGTGGTTACTGCTGCAGTTCCTACTCTAATACCGGAAGTTACAAATGGAGATTTATCATCAAAAGGAACCATGTTTTTGTTCACAGTAATATCTGCTTTTGTAAGAGCGTTTTCAGCATCTTTACCACTAATATTTTTATTTCTTAAATCAATAAGCATACAGTGATTATCTGTTCCTCCAGAAATAATTTTATATCCTTTTGCAACCATAGCTTCTGCCATTGCTGCTGCATTCTTTTTCACTTGTATTTGGTAGTGTAAAAATTGATCTGTTAGTGCTTCTCCAAAAGCAACAGCCTTCGCTGCAATAACATGCTCTAAAGGTCCTCCTTGGTTTCCAGGAAATACTGATGAATTAATTAAAGTAGACATTTTTTTCAATTTTCCACTTTTTAATTTTAACCCGAATGGATTTTCAAAATCCTTACCAATCATTATAATTCCGCCACGAGGACCACGTAATGTCTTATGGGTGGTTGTAGTTACAAAGTGACAGTGAGGAATAGGATCATTCAAAATACCCTTTGCAATTAAACCAGCCGGATGAGAAATATCAGCCATTAATAATGCATCTACAGAATCAGCAATCTCCCTAAACTTTTTAAAATCAATATCTCTTGAATAAGCCGATGCTCCAGCAATAATTAATTTTGGTTGTTCATTTTTAGCAGTTTCAAGAATTTTATCATAATTCAAAACTCCGGTTTCTTCTTCTACTCCATAAAATGAAGTATTATATAATTTTCCTGAAAAATTAACTGGAGATCCATGAGTTAAATGTCCTCCGTGCGATAAATCAAAACCTAAAATTTTATCTCCAGGATTTAATACGGCATGATAAACCGCTGCATTAGCTTGTGAGCCAGAATGAGGTTGAACATTCACATATTCAGCTCCAAAAAGTTCTTTTGCTCGGTCAATTGCAATTTGTTCAACAATATCTACTACTTCACAACCGCCATAATACCGTTTGTTAGGGTACCCTTCTGCATACTTATTTGTTAAAACCGACCCCATTGCTTCCATCACTTGTTCACTAACAAAGTTTTCAGATGCTATTAACTCTAGTCCTTTAAGTTGTCTTTCTTTTTCGTCTTGAATTAAATCAAAAATCACTTGATCACGTTGCATTACGTTTTAGTTTAAAAGTTAAAATTTCTGCAAAAATAGCAATTTCATTTTGCTTTTGATAATAAACTTCTATAATTACTTCACAAAGAAGTTAACAATCTTAAAATAAATATAATTATGAAAATAACAGCTAGTAAACCAACCCGAAAACCGTAATCTGATGTTCAAAAAATCTACGATTTTCCTATTCAAAATATTCTTTATGGTGTTTTTATTACAAAAGATGATATTAAAATTGATGTTTTCAAAAATGAAAAATATAGATTAAACATTATAACTCAAACAAAATCTACTCAAGTTGCTGGGCAAATTAAGTATTACAACCTTAACACCAATCAGTTGTTAAAATCATTTCCTTTAGCTAGTGAATTTGTTTTTGAAAATAAATATGCAAATTATAGAGGAGATAAAAGAGCTCTGAACAAGCAACAAAGGAGATTTGTTAACAATAAGTTTATTCCATTTCCATCAAACGAACAAACGATGTATGATAGTGGAGAAAATTTAAAACAAAAATTAAACTTAGACCTTTTTTGTTTAATTTTGGCATTATCATTGTAATTCCCTCAATACATAACCCAGAAATCCAATAGAATGAGACTAAAACTACCTTTATTTTTATTTATTTTTGCAACCATAATAAGTTGTAGTAGTGTAAAAAAAACGCAAGAAGCAATAAATTATGGAAACTATGATGAGGCCATAAACATTGCATTAAAAAACTTACGCAATAATAAAACTAAAAAAAGCAATCAACCATACATTATGCTGCTTGAAGATGCTTTTGAAAAAGTTACAAAAAAAGATTTGGCAAAGATTGATTTTCTTAAAACTGATGGAAACTCAGCTCATTTAGAGGAAATCTATAATTTGTATATTAATTTAGATAACAGACAACAACAAATTATTCCTTTACTCCCATTATTCAACCAAAGTTCAGGGAAAGAAGTTAAATTTCAATTTAATAACTACAATAACAGCATTTTAAGCGCTAAAGATGACTTAGCTAATTATTTATACGCTAAAGCTAAAGATGTTTTAAATAGTTCAGTAAATAAATATGATTTTAGAGATGCTTATGATGATTTAAACTATTTAAATAAAATAAATCCAGACTTTAAAAATGTTAAAGCTCTTATGGAAGAGGCTCATTTTAAAGGAACTGATTTTATATTTGTTACTATGCTCAACAAAGCTAACAAAGTAATTCCTATGAGATTAAAAAGGGATTTATTGAATTTTGAAACCTATGGATTAAATAATTTTTGGACTGTTTATCACAACAAGCGTCAAGATAATTTAGATTATAATTATCAATTAGAGATTTTTTTAAGAGAAATAAATATATCTCCGGAACATATTAGAGAAAAAGAAGTTTTAGAGCAAAAAAGAGTAAAAGATGGATGGGAGTACAAGAAAAATGCAAATGGTGAAATTGTAAAAGACAGCACTGGAAAAAGTATAAAAATTGATGTTTTCAAAAATGTAAAATGTAGATTAAACATAGTTACTCAAACAAAATCTACTCAAGTTGTTGGGCAAATTAAATATTATAACCTTAAAACCAATCAGTTATTAAAATCATTTCCTTTAGCGAGTGAATTTATTTTTGAAAATAAATATGCAAATTATAGAGGAGATAAAAGAGCACTAAACAAGCAGCAAAAGAGATTTGTTAACAATAAATTTATTCCATTTCCTTCAAACGAACAAATGGTGTATGATAGCGGAGAAAATTTAAAACAGAAAATTAAACGAATTATCAGTAATTATAAATTCAGACAATAAATTGTAAAGCAATCTTAACCGATTGCTTTTTTAATGTTTTCAACCGAAATTTCTTGATGAGAATTGTGGTAAACTACGTTGCCTTTATCAATAACTAAAACTTGAGGAGATTGATGATAAACGTCGAATTTTTCAGCAATATCATTTGAAATTTGACGATAATTCAACAAATCTAAATAGTATATATCCATTTTTTCTGAATCAATGTCATAAGCAAGTTCAAAGTTTTTTAAAACAAATTTACTTATTCCACATCGTGTACTATGCTTGAAAACTAAAACAGGTTTTGAATTAGATAAACCTACTATTTCTTTTAACTGTTCATTTTTATTCAAAGGAATCCAAGGTAACGTCTTTTTTTTCTTTGGTTCAGTTCTTTTTAATATGTTTTTAAATAATTTCATATTACTTTAAGTTGATTATGTTTCAGTTCCTTACACACTGACTAAAAGTCACTAAACAAGCACTTTAAACGACATTTTGTCTTTTAAAATGCAATGGTAAGGTTATTGTCCAAAAATAATCAAAAAGAAAAAACATTAGTTATGAACTTTAATAAATTTACTATAAAATCGCAGGAAGCTATTCAGCAGGGACAGCAAATTGCACAAAGTTTTGAACATCAACAAATTGAAAATTCACATGTTTTAAAAGGTATTTTTGAAGTTGATGAAAACGTTACCCCTTTTATTATCAAAAAGTTAGGAGTAAATTTTGAATTACTTAAAAGTTTAATTGATAAAACCATTGAAAGTTATTCAAAAGTTTCAGGTGGCGAAATTACGCTTTCGAAAAACGCTTCAAAAATGCTAAACACCGCTGCTAATGAAGCTAAAAATTTGAATGACGAATACGTTTCTATTGAACACCTGCTGCTCGCTATTTTAAAAACAAAAGATACTACTTCACAAATTTTAAAAGATCAAGGTATTTCTGAAAAAGAGTTGAAAAAAGCCATTTCGGAATTAAGAAAAGGTAGTAAAGTAACTTCCCAAAGTGTCGAGGATACCTATAATTCATTAAAAAAATATTCACGTCATTTAAATCAATTGGCAAAAGATGGAAAATTAGACCCTGTTATTGGTAGAGATGAAGAAATTAGAAGAATTCTTCAAATATTATCACGTAGAACCAAAAACAATCCAATGTTGGTTGGTGAACCTGGTACAGGTAAAACTGCCATTGCCGAAGGTTTAGCACATAGAATTGTTAAAGGTGACATTCCTGAGAATTTAAAAAATAAACAAATCTATTCTTTAGATATGGGTGCACTTATTGCAGGTGCAAAATACAAAGGTGAATTTGAAGAACGCCTAAAATCGGTTATTAAAGAAGTAACTTCTTCTGATGGGGAGATTGTACTTTTTATCGATGAAATTCACACATTAGTTGGAGCTGGAGGTGGTCAAGGGGCAATGGATGCTGCCAATATTTTAAAACCAGCATTGGCGCGTGGAGAATTAAGAGCTGTAGGAGCTACAACTCTTGATGAATATCAAAAATATTTTGAAAAAGATAAAGCTTTGGAACGTAGATTTCAAAAGGTGTTTGTTGACGAACCTGATACGGAAAGTGCTATTTCTATTTTACGAGGAATTAAAGAAAAATATGAAAACCATCATAAAGTTCAAATAAAGGATGATGCTATTATTGCCGCAGTAGAACTATCTCAACGATATATTTCAAATAGATTTTTACCCGATAAAGCCATTGATTTAATGGATGAATCTGCTGCCAAATTACGAATGGAAATAAATTCAAAGCCTGAAGATCTAGATGTTTTGGATAGAAAAATAATGCAATTAGAAATTGAAATTGAAGCTATTAAACGTGAAAAAGATGAAAAAAAATTAGCATCATTAAAGAAAGAAGTGGCTAATTTGAAAGAAGAAAGAAATGATATTAATGCAAAATGGACAAGTGAAAAAGAACTTGTTGAAACAGTTCAAATAAGTAAAGAAGCTATTGAAAACTATAAATTAGAAGCTGAACGGGCTGAACGAGATGGAGATTATGGAAAAGTAGCTGAAATTCGTTATGGTAAAATAAAGCAAGAGCAAGAGAAATTAGGGAAACTTCAAAAAGAATTGATTGCAAATCAAGATTCTGCTTTGATAAAAGAAGAAGTTACAAGAGATGATATTGCAGAAGTTGTTGCCAAATGGACTGGTATTCCAGTTACAAAAATGCTACAGAGTGAACGCGAAAAATTATTATATTTAGAAGATGAACTACATAAACGAGTTATTGGTCAAAACGAAGGGATTCAGGCTGTAGCTGATGCTGTAAGAAGATCAAGAGCTGGATTGCAAGATGATAAAAAGCCTATTGGCTCTTTCCTGTTTTTAGGTACTACGGGAGTAGGTAAAACTGAATTGGCAAAGGCCTTGGCCGAATATTTATTTGATGATGAAAATTCAATGACTCGTATTGATATGAGTGAATATCAGGAGCGTCATGCGGTTAGCAGACTTATTGGTGCTCCTCCAGGTTATATTGGTTATGATGAAGGTGGCCAATTAACTGAAGCTGTGAGGAGAAAACCGTATTCAGTCATTTTATTAGATGAAATTGAAAAAGCACACCCTGATACTTTTAATATTTTGTTGCAAGTGTTGGATGAAGGTAGGCTGACTGACAATAAAGGGCGAGTTGCTGATTTCAAAAATACCATTATTATTATGACTTCAAATATGGGAGCCCATATTATTCAAGAGAAGTTTGAAAAAATAGATATGACAAAACGCGATCAAATAACAGAAGCTGCTAAGGTGGAAGTTGTTGGATTGTTAAGACAAACTATACGTCCAGAGTTTTTGAATAGAATTGATGAGATTATAATGTTCACCCCTTTAAATAGAGATGAAATTCAGCAAATAGTTAAAATTCAATTGAATGGTTTGATAAAAATATTAAAAGAAAAAGACATTCAAATTGAATATACCGAAGATTTGGTTGAAACATTAGCAACAAAAGGATTCGACCCTCAATTTGGAGCGAGGCCTGTAAAAAGGGTGATTCAAAAGGATGTATTAAACGCACTATCAAAAGAAATTTTATCTGGTAATGTTACAGCTACCAGTCATATTTTGTTAGATGCTTTTGATGATAAAATAGTATTTAGAAACAAATTAAAGAACAACTTATAAAAATAATATTCAAAACACAGATTTTAAAATTAAAAACTGTGTTTTTTACTTGTTTTGAGAAAACTCAATAAATTTAATCTGTAATTCAATAATAATTTAACTTATATTCTTGTTAAAATTAAGCAATAATAGCAGTTTATTATATATTTGCAACAATGCAAAAGAAAATAAACATACAAAATAAAAAAGCTCGTTTTGAGTACGAGATAATAGATAGATATACTGCTGGTATTCAGCTTACAGGAACTGAAATTAAATCTATTAGGGAAAGTAAAGCTCGTATTACTGAAAGCTTTTGTGAGTTTAATGAACAAGGTGAATTGTTTGTAATAAATATGTTTATTGAAGAATATTTATACGGTCATGCATACAATCATAAACCAAAAAGTGAGCGAAAACTTTTATTAAATAAAAACGAACTTAAGAAACTTCATAAAGAGGTTCAAAATGTTGGATTAACTATTGTTCCTTTAAAATTATTTTTGACTGAAAAAGGATGGGCTAAACTTGAAATAGCACTTTGTAAAGGTAAAAAAACCTATGATAAAAGAGAAGTTATAAAGGATAGAGACAACAAAAGAGATTTAGCTAGAATAAAAAAGAATTTCAATTAAATGAACTTGATTGCATTTTTCATAAATTTCTCAAGAGAAATAATCAAAGATGTAGAAGATTTTAAAGCTACTTGTTTGTACTTATTGTTTTTTTCATTTAAACTATAATTATGCTTTCTGAAAAATTTAAAAATCATAAAATAATATTAGCTTCAAATTCTCCACGAAGACAAGAATTACTAAGAGGACTTAGTTTTGAATTTTTAATTGAAGTAAAGACAGTTAATGAGTTGTATTCAAGTGATTTAAAACATAGTGAAATTACAGAATATTTAGCTACATTAAAATCAGATGCGTTTCATAATGTCTCGGAAAACACCATAATTATCACTGCTGACACCATTGTTTGGCTCAAAGATAAAGCATTGGAAAAACCTAAAAATAGAAATGAAGCAATTGAAATGATTCATCAACTTTCTGATAATTCACACGAAGTAATAACATCTGTTTGTATTAAATCATCTAAAAGTCAAAAAATAATTACTGACATCACAAAAGTATATTTCAATAAATTAACTCTGAATGAAATTACGTATTATGTTGATAAATACAAACCGTACGATAAGGCAGGTTCTTATGGAATTCAGGAATGGATAGGGTTTATAGGTGTTTCAAAAATTGAAGGTAGCTATTTTAATGTTATGGGCTTACCTGTTCATAAAATTTATCAAGAATTAAAAAATTTATAGGCTCAAAATATTAATTATACTTATTTTTGAGGCGTTTTAAAATAAATAACTTTAAACAAATGAAAAAATACACTTTTACTGAAAAAAAAGATACTCGTTCTGGATTTGGTGCCGGCTTAGCCGAATTAGGGAGAACAAATCCAAATGTAGTTGCTTTATGTGCTGATTTGATTGGTTCATTAAAAATGGATGAATTTATTGAAGAAAATCCTGAAAGATTTTTTCAAATTGGAATTGCGGAAGCTAATATGATGGGTATTGCTGCAGGTATGACTATAGGAGGGAAAATTCCTTTTACTGGAACATTTGCCAACTTTTCAACTGGAAGAGTGTATGATCAAATTCGTCAATCAATTGCTTATTCCCATAAAAATGTAAAAATATGCGCTTCACACGCAGGTTTAACTTTAGGTGAAGATGGAGCTACGCATCAAATTTTAGAAGATATTGGATTGATGAAAATGTTACCGGGAATGGTGGTAATTAATACATGTGACTACAATCAAACAAAAGCAGCAACAATTGCTATTGCTAACCACAAAGGTCCTGTTTACTTGCGTTTTGGGCGTCCGGCAGTACCAATATTTACTCCTGATAATCAAACATTTGAAATTGGTAAAGCTATTCAGCTAACAGAAGGAAATGATGTAACAATTGTTGCTACAGGACATTTAGTTTGGGAAGCACTGCAAGCATCAGAAGTGCTAGAAGAAAAAGGAATTTCAGCAGAAGTAATTAATATTCATACTATTAAGCCTTTAGACGAAGAAGCAATTTTAAAATCAGTGGCAAAAACTGGTTGTATTGTAACCGCTGAAGAACACAATGTTTTTGGAGGTTTAGGTGAAAGTGTTTCTAGATTACTAGCTAAAAACAACCCTGCACCACAAGAATTTGTTGCTGTTAACGACAGTTTTGGTGAAAGTGGAACTCCAGCACAACTTATGGAAAAGTACGGTTTAGATGCAAATTCTGTTGTTACTAAAGTTGAGAAAGTAATTTCTAGAAAATAAATAATAGTGTTCTACGTTTAAATAACAATTAACCCTTAATTTAAATTATGAAAAATAGAATTGCATTAGTTTCAATATTATTCATAGTAAGTTTTATGTTGAATGCACAAAATGATTTTGGTATTAAAGGTGGGTTAAGTTATAATTCTAATGGAGAATTAAAGGAATTTATAAATGAAACTGAGTCTATAATTGATAACAAAGGTGCTGATAAATCAGGTTTCAATATCGGTTTTTATGGAAAATTAGACTTCTCAGGGTTTTATTTACGGCCCGAATTGGTGTATACAAAAACAAATAGCCAATATGCATTAAGTAGTAGAAATGAAGATTATAAAATGTCGAAAATAGATATACCTGTTCTTTTAGGTGTTAAATTAATTGGACCATTAGATGTTTTTGCAGGACCTGCTTTTCAATATATTCTTAACAATGATTTCAATGGATTAACTTTTGAAAATATTGAAAATAATTTTACATTAGGTTTAAATATTGGTGCCTCGATTAAATTAGGAAGATTTGGAGTTGATGTTAGGTATGAAAAAGGTTTAGGTGAAAATCTTGCTAACTGGACCAAGGCAGGAGAAAAATTTACACTAGACTCCAGGCCTGAACAAATAATTTTCAGTATATCTTATAGCTTAAAAAAGAAAAAGAATTAAATAATTCTCTATTCAACAATTTATTAAAAACCTATCAAATATTGATAGGTTTTTTTCGTTTAAATTAGAAATGAATTCTACTTTTATAAAATATAAGAATAAAGTTTAGATATTTATAGCACAAATTTTCATCAAAAATTTCATTTAAGACCAGAGTTCAGTTACATTAATTATAAAAATTTACAAAAAAAATCCTCTCAATTTTGGGAGGATTTTTTTATAAGTTCTTTTCGTTAATTTTCAGGATCCAAATAATCGGGGATATTATCACCATTTTCATCACCTAACTCATCTTTAGTTAAAATGCCATCACCATCATCATCAATATCTAAATAATCGGGGATACTATCCTCATCAGAATCATCATTTTTAACATTCCCATCTTCATTTATATCTTCTAAATAAGATAAAACTCCATCATTATCATGGTCTGATGGATTCACATCATTCAATTCAATTTTAAATATCAATGGCGAATTTTCAGGAATAATACTTTGTGGCACATTTCCATAACCTAGACCTGAAGGGAAAAAGATATAGCCATCTCCTGAATTTTCAAATACAAATGATTCATCAACTTCTATAACTTTAGTTCCCCCTTTAAAATTTGTTAACCCATAGCTCCACCCAGATACTACACTGGTTAATGAAAACCAAGTTAATGAATTTCTTGAATCGAATACTACACTATCTAAAGTCATTCCTGCATAGGTAACTAAAACTGAATCTGACTCTTTTGGAGATACACCTACTCCAATATTTTTATTTAAGTAATATAAAGTATATGTTATGTCATCTTTAACAATTTCTTGTTCTTCAACATTATTAATTAATGCCTCTTCTCCGTTTTCAATTGTCCAAATTGCATCGTCTTCTTCCTTTAAATAATGAGTTTGCAAATATTCAACCAATGCTTCATCATCTATTATAGCCTGTGCAGCAGCATCAAAATTTTCATCATTACCATTCCCGTTAGTATCACAAGAAAAAATCACTGTACTTAGAAGTAAAATCAGTAATATATTTTTAATTTTCATCTGTTTTTTATTGTTTTTAAGTGTTAAAAGAAACATCATTGATTCCATGTTTCAATTATATTAAAATTGCAACGCGCAAGATAGTATTTTCCTATCTTTGCTGAAAGATAAAAGTAAAATTTTAACTATATTATAAGGAAAGTAATGAGAATTGATAAATTTTTATGGTGTGTTCGTTATTTTAAAACAAGAAATATTGCTACTGAAGCCTGTAAAAAAGGTCATGTTAAAATAAATTCTGACAATATAAAACCTTCAAAAATAATTTTTAATGGTGAAAAAATTACAATTCGCAAAAATCAAATAAACTATGACTTTATTATTCTCGATATCCCAAAAAGTCGTATTGGAGCAAAATTGGTTGATTTATATATAAAAGATATAACCGACAAGAAACAATTTGAAAAATTAGAAGTCTTAAAATACTCTAAGGATTATTACCGAAAACAAGGCACAGGAAGACCAACGAAAAAAGACAGAAGAGAATTAGATAATTATCAGGATAGTGAATGATTTTATGAACACATTCAATAAGAATTACTGGGATAAAAAATACAAAGAACATAAAACTGGATGGGATATTGGCGATATATCTTCTCCCTTAAAGAGCTATATAGATCAATTAACTAATAAAAACTTAAGAATATTAATTCCCGGTGCTGGCAATGGTTATGAAGTTGAATATTTATTCAGATTAGGGTTTACAAATATTTTTGTGGTTGATATTGCATTACAACCATTAAAAAACATACAAAAAAGAATTCCGAATTTTCCAAAAGAAAATTTAATTCATTCTAATTTTTTTGACCATTATGAAAAATATGATTTAATTCTGGAACAAACTTTTTTTTGCGCCCTTCACCCTACTCTTCGCTCAACTTATGCTAATAAAATGGTTGAACTGTTGAATAAAAACGGGAAATTAGTTGGCCTATTATTTGATTTTGAATTAACTGAAAATGGGCCACCTTTTGGTGGAAATATTATTAAATACATTCAAATTTTTTATTCTAACTTTGAAATTAAAATATTGGAAAAATGCTATAATTCTATAAAACCTAGAAAAGGTAGAGAATTGTTTTTTATATTTGAAAAAAAATAAATTTAATGGAACATTCAATTATTCTTTCAGAAGAGCAAATTAATCAAAAAACGAGAAGAATTGCGTATCAAATTTATGAAAGTAATAGCAGTGAAAAAGAAATTATTATTGCTGGAATAAATGGTAATGGATACGTTTTCGCCAAAAATTTAGCAGATATATTAACTACAATATCTGATTTAAAAGTTACTCTTTGCGAAGTAATTATTGATAAAAAAAATCCATTAGGTGATATCTCTACAAGCTTAAAATCAAATGATTACAAAAATAAATCTTTGGTTTTAGTTGACGATGTTCTAAATTCGGGCACTACGTTAATTTATGGAATCAAGCACTTTTTAGAAGTTCCGTTAAAGCGATTTAAAACTGCTGTACTTATAAATAGAAATCATAAAAAATACCCTGTAAAAGCTGACTTTAAGGGTATTTCACTTTCAACTTCATTACAAGAACACGTATCTGTTATTTTTGGTAAAAATGAATGTTATGCAATTTTAGAGTAATTCTAAAATAGTATCTGAAATTTCTCGTACGGTTTTATCATTAACTGAAATGGTGTGTGTTGCTTTTTCATAATAAGCTACTCGTTCGAATAAATGCTTCGCAATATATTCTTTCAAATTATCTTGACCAATTGAAGCTACTAAAGGTCTTTGAGAAGTTTCATTTTTTAATCTATTAAAAATCGTTTCAATTGAGGCGTTTAAATAAAAAGAAATTGATTTATTCTTAATAAGTTTTAGGTTATCTCCGTAACAAGGTGTTCCTCCTCCTAAAGATATCACCAACTTGTCACTTTTATTCAATAAAGCTGTTAAATATTCTATCTCTTTCTTTCTAAAATAAATTTCGCCCTTAGATGAAAATATTTCAGAGATATTCATTTGCTCATTTTCTTCTATAAAATCATCTAAATCAACAAATTGTAAGTTCATTTTTTTAGCCAAAATTCTTCCAACAGCTGATTTCCCACTTGCCATATAACCCAATAAAACTATTTTCATACAGTGTGTTTTTTTGTTTTTTAGTGAAGAGCAAATATCGTTTAAAAAACTACAAAAAAAAACTTGTTATATAAACTTTTGATAGTATATTTGCACTCGTCTTAATAAAAAGACATTTGACCTGGTAGCTCAGTTGGTAGAGCACCTCCCTTTTAAGGAGGTGGTCCTGGGTTCGAGCCCCAGCCAGGTCACAAAAAAGTTAGGCGAATTGCCTAACTTTTTTTTATTTACAATATTTTTTGCACATATGGCGGAATTGGTAGACGCGTCAGCTTGAGGGGCTGGTGAACAATAGTTCGTGCAGGTTCGACTCCTGTTATGTGCACTTTTTGTTAGCTTTAATTTTCGAATCTTTTTTTATTTGTTAATTATTTATTAAAACCTGTTTTTTTACCTTTTACCTAAGTTTTTAATCAATATTATTAGTAACATTGTATATGCATAAGAAAATACTTTACCCTTTTTTATTTTTAATGGTTTTTACTGGCTTTGCGCAAGAACAAAAAAATAATGACACATTACAACCTTCAAGCTTAGTTTCTGTTTTAAAAGGACAAGTAATAAACCATATCTCTAAAACTCCCTTAAAAGGTGCTCATTTATTTAATTTGAATTCTGTAATTGGAACCGCAACCAATGATTCTGGAAAATTTGAATTATCAACAACGGTTAATGACACTATTTATGTCTCATACCTTGGTTTTCAATCTATTAAATTAAAAATTACAAATGATTTATTAAGAGGAAATGAACTGGTAGTTGAACTTCATGAGAAAACTGAACAAATTAATGAAGTGGTTGTTAAATCACATAAATTAATTGGTGTATTAGAAATTGACGCTAAAAATGTGCCTAAAGATAAATATGCACGCATTCATATCAATGGCTTACCACAAACTTACGAAGTTGGAAGTGTTCAAAAACGAAAAACATTCAATTCACCTATTGATGCCTTGTTTCATCCTGTAGATTTTGTCTACAATATGTTTGGAAAAAAACCTAAACAACTTAAAAAGCTAAAAAAACTACGAGATGATGATGCAATACGAGAACTTTTAGAGGCTAAATTTAATCGTGAACTAATGATGGAATATTTGGATATGGATGCTCAGGAATTAAACGATTTATTAAATGAATGCAATTATTCTGATTATTTTATAAAAACAGCTAGTGATTTACAATTGGTGGAAGCAGTATTACTTTGTTACGAAAATTACAAAGCCATAAAGAAAGGGAGCACTATAAAAGATAATGACAAACAATAAAAAAGGCAACCAGTTGGTTGCCTTTTTTATTAAATAGTTTTAAAAATTACTGATTTCCTAAAATAATTGGCATTCCACTGTCACCACTACCAATTACAATCACCTTACTATTTGGTGAATTTGATAATTTTAAAGTAGCTTCAATACCCTTATCCTGAAGAATTTTGTCAGTTAATGACGAGTTTAATATTCTATTTGCGTCAGCTTTACCTTGTGCTTCAATACGCACTTTTTCGGCTTCCTTTGCAGCAGTGACAAGTTTAAATTCATATTCTAAAGATTCTTGTTCTTGCTTTAATTTACGCTCAATCGCATCTTTAATTGTCGGAGGTAATGTTACATCTCTTACCAAAACATCATTTAATTGAATATATTGATTATCTAAAATCTTTTTAGTTTCATCAAAAATTTCACTTTGAATGATATCTCTTTTACTTGCATACAATTGCTCTGGAGTATATCTCCCTACAACACTACGCGCCGCAGATCGCAAAGCTGGTTTTATAATTCTATCTAGATAGTTTTCTCCTTTTTCTTGGTGTAACCTACCTAAATCATCAGTTTGTGGCATATACCACGCTGTAGTTTCTAAAATAATATCTAAACCATTTGAAGAAAGTACTTTCATTTTTTCAAACAACTCTTGTTGTCGTACTTCATAAATTATAACATTATTCCAAGGAGCCACAATGTGGAATCCTTCTCCTAATGCAGCTTTATCTGTAACTACACCCCCATCAAAACGTTTCCATAAAACTCCTGCCTCTCCGGCATCGATAGTAACAGTAGATTTTGATAAAAATATAACACCTATAATAATTGTAAAAATTAATGGTATAATTGATTTTGGTAATTGTAATTGTCCGTTGCTCATTTTTTTTAAATTTTTAGTTTCTTCAAAAATACAAAACAGATTTTATATTAATTATGTTTATTTCAAATATTATTACAAATTAAATCCATTATATTTTTCCAAAATATTTTCTTGTAAACCATTCTAAGCTCAAAAAAAACAAAACAAACCCTAAAAGCCATTTCCAATTTATCAAAGGAGTTTTTTCCATAACAGTTTTTTGAATAGTTTTAAAATTAGTATTACTCAGTATATTATTCAACATTATATCTTCTTGATTTGAATAATATATTTTTCCATTTGTATTACTAGCTACTATTTTAAGTTTGGAATCATTTGAATTGCTAAATTGTTGTTCAACCTCAAAAGGCAGTATCTTAAAACTTCCATACTTTTTAATACTCTGATTTTGAACAGATATAATATATTTATAATCTCCTGGTTTTAAATTAAATATTTCGGCAAAGTAGTTATTTTTATGTGAGCTTAAGGGAATTTCTTGAACCATATTTGTATCATCATTAGAAATAGTAATTCCTATTTTTACTCGATTATCAAAATTTAGATTGTCATCGGTATAAATTGCTGAAACATTAATAGTTTCGTTAGCAAAATACACTGATTTTAAATTAACTTGTAATCTATTTTTGTTTTTATTTGAAGCTAAATACAAAATTAAATTTGAAATGAAATTATCAAAAACATCGAAAGATTTATGTTCTAAATAGCTTTGCATTCTCCACCTCCAACTGTTTTCACCAAATAAAACACCAAATTTTTGATTACCTGTATAAAAAGTTGATAACAAAGGTTTCTTTAGTTCAATATTACCAATTTTTTGAAATAAAATTGGATTTTGAATAACTTCAAATGAAACTTCACCAAATTTATCTTCTAAAGGAGAAAAATTAAAAAAACCGATATCTTCGCTTATATAGCCCGTATAGTCAGGATTGAATGTAGCACTATATAATTCAGAATTTAAAACTTCTTTTTTAGTGAAAAATGATTGTATTTTATTTAAAAAATTCCAATCCGTACTCAACCCCGTGATTACAAAATAGTTGCGATTTTTTGTAGAAATTTCTTTCATAACTTTTTCAAAACTATTTGTAGGTTGATACAATATAATTAACTGATAGTCTGATACATTACCCTTAAAACCATTAACTAAATCAATTGTCACCTCTCGTTGATTATTACTTTCTATAGCTTTTTTCAACATTCCCATATCAGGATGAATAATTGATGAAAGCATCAAAATTTTCATTTTTTCTTCAATAACATCTATTGAAAAACTTTTTGAATTATTTTTAGTATTAAACTCGTTATTTAAAGCTTCAATTTTTGCTGTATAAAATTGTGTTCCTTTTTTAGCTGATGTTAAATGAAAAGAAACAGTTTCAACACTATTTAATTTGTTGAAATTTAATTTTTTTGAATAAACTTTTTTTCCTTCATAATAAATTGATAATTTTTTCTCAATATTTTGCGCACCTTCATAATTAACAAAAATTTCAACAGGTAATTTATTATTTATATATGTATGTTTATTCAAATTAATTTGAGCAATAAATACATCTTCTAACTTAGTAGTATCTCCTACTATTAATGGGTATACCGGGCTTTTGTAATTTACAAACTCAACACTTTTTCCTGTAGTTTGATTACCATCGCTTATTAAAATTACCGGTGTATTTTTATTTTTGTAAATTTTTGAAAATTCCTGTAATGGTCTGGCCAAATCAGTTTGTGATTTATCAAAACTTAATGAGTCTAATAATGAGACTTCTTTACCAAAACCATAATAATTAAGAGAAAATTTATTATTTAGTTTAGAATTATTTTTTATTTTTTCAATAACAGAAGCTATATAATCCTCTTGATTTGAATATTTTACGGAAGATGACTGATCTATTGCAACTAAAAGGTTTGGCTTTAATGTTTCAAGTTTTTCTTTTTCAATAGATGGATTTAAAATAATTAATAATATTAAAAACAAACTCAAAAACCTTAAAAAGGCTAAAAATAAATTAAGTTTGGATTTTTTACTCTTGTATAAATATTGAAAAAGCGCTAATAAAAGCGCTATTACAGTAATTAATATTATATATAACAATGTTTTTGTGAACATTATTAGCATTATTATGTTAACATTCCTCCATCAACGCTTAATGTTTGACCAGTAATATATGAACTCATCTCAGAAGCTAAAAATACGCAAGCATTTGCAATATCTTCTGGTGTTCCACCACGTTTCAATGGAATAGAATTTCTCCATTCTTTTACAGTTTCTTCAGGTAAACTACCTGTCATTTCTGTTTCAATAAATCCAGGAGCAATTGTATTACATCTAATATTTCTTGAACCTAATTCCAAAGCAACCGATTTTGAAAACCCTAAAATACCTGCTTTTGAAGCTGCATAATTAGACTGTCCTGCATTTCCTTTTAATCCTACAACCGAACTCATATTGATAATTGAGCCTTTACGTTGCTTCATCATTGGACGTATAACAGCTTTGGTTAAATTAAATACTGATTTAAGGTTTACTTCTATTACTTTGTCAAAATCTTCTTCAGAAATACGCATTAATAAATTATCTTTTGTAATACCAGCATTGTTAATTAATACATCAATACTTCCAAATTCTTTTAAAACATTTGCCGCCAATTCTTGAGCCGCATCAAATTTTGCTGCATTTGATTGATATCCTTTCGCTTTAACTCCTAATTCTTGTAATTCTTTTTCTAACTCTTTAGCAGCTTCAACAGATGAACTATATGTAAATGCTACGTTCGCTCCTTGTTGAGCAAAAACTTGAGCTATTCCTTTTCCAATTCCTCTTGTAGCACCTGTAATTAAAGCTGTTTTATTTTCTAAAAGTTTCATAATTTAATTTATATATGTTGGTTTTATTGAATTCATAATCAAATATACGCAATTGTATAAAAAAAGCCCCCAAAATGGAAGCTTTTAGACTTGTGATTTTTATTTTTTATCCTAAAATTTCGGCGACCTTTGCACCTATTTTAGCTGGTGATTCAACTACGTGAATCCCGTTTTCTTTCAAAATTGCCATTTTTGCCTGAGCTGTGTCATCTTTACCACCAACAATAGCTCCAGCGTGTCCCATGGTTCTTCCTTTTGGAGCAGTTTGACCTGCAATAAAACCAACAACTGGTTTTTTATTTCCTGTTGATTTCACCCATTTAGCCGCTTCTGCTTCCAACTGCCCTCCAATTTCACCTATCATAACAATACACTCTGTATCATCATCATTCATCAACAATTCAACAGCATCTTTTGTAGTTGTTCCTATTATTGGGTCACCCCCAATACCAATAGCAGTTGTAATTCCATACCCTTGCTTCACCACTTGATCAGCCGCCTCATAAGTTAGTGTTCCTGACTTTGAAACAATACCAACTTTCCCTTTTTTAAAGATAAATCCTGGCATAATACCTACTTTTGCTTCTTCAGGCGTAATAACACCTGGACAATTTGGTCCTACCAATCTACAATCTTTTCGCTCAATATAAGCTTTCACTTTTACCATATCACCAACTGGAATTCCTTCAGTAATACAAATTATTACTTTTATTCCTGCCTCAGCAGCTTCCATTATTGCATCAGCCGCAAATGCAGGTGGTACAAAAATAATTGAAGTATCGGCTGCAACTTTATTTACAGCATCTTGAACAGTATCAAAAACAGGTTTTCCAAGATGTGTTTGACCTCCTTTGCCAGGAGTAACTCCACCAACAACATTAGTGCCATATTCAATCATTTGAGTTGCATGAAAAGTACCTTCACTCCCTGTAAACCCTTGAACAATAATATTTGAATTTTTATTAACTAAAACGCTCATTTAATTATAATTTTTAAGTGTAATTTAAATATCTTCCAAATTTAATTTTTTCTTGAATTAAATTGAAGGAAAAATTATTTTTTTTGTTTTTTTATAAGCTGTTTAATTTCAGCCATCTCTTTTAATTTTTTTCTTGATTCTTCCACAGGAGTGCCAAAATAAGTTTTCCCACCTTTTACAGACTTAGTGACACCTGTTTGACCAAGAATTACAGCTCCTTCTCCAATAGTAATTCCACTATTTGTTCCTACTTGACCCCATATTGTGACTCTATCCTCAACAACCACACAACCGGCAATTCCAGTTTGAGAAGCAATTAAACACATTTCACCAATTACAGTATCGTGACCAATATGTACTTGGTTATCAATTTTAGCACCTTTTTTTATTGTTGTATTTGCTGAAACACCTTTATCAATTGTACAAAGTGCTCCAATATCAACATTATCCTCAATTAAAACAGAACCACTTGACAATAATTTATCAAAACCTTCAGCACGTTTTTTATAATAAAAAGCATCAGCTCCTATACTTGAACCTGCATGTATAACAACGTTGTTACCTATTTTACAACCATCGTAAATTGTAACATTGGGGTGGATAACGCAATTATTCCCAATTTTAACATTGTTTCCTATAAAACAATTTGGCTGAATTATGGTTTGAGAACCTATTTTAGCGGAATGTGAAATTGAGCTACTTGATTTTTGAAATGGTTTGAAATAGTTAGTTAATTTATTAAAATCGGTAAATGGATCTCTGGATATTAATAATGCTTTTCCTTCTGGACATTCAACTTCTTTATTAATGAGCACAACACTTGCATTAGATTCTAGTGCTTTATTGTAGTATTTTGGGTGATCAACAAAAACAATGTCTCCATTTTCAACCACATGAATTTCATTGCATCCATTAATTTGAAAATCAGCAGGTCCAATAAATTTTGAATCAATAATACCAGCTATTTCTTGAAGAGAATAATTTCTTGGGAATTTCATTTAACTATTCCTTTACACGTTCTAAATAAGCTCCTTTTGAAGTGTCAATTTTAATCTTATCACCTTCGTTTATAAATAGCGGCACATTGATTTTAGCTCCGGTTTCAACAGTTGCTGGCTTTGTAGCATTGGTTGCTGTATTTCCTTTAACTCCCGGCTCAGTGTGTGTAATTTCCAATATAACACTTAAGGGCATTTCAACGGATAATGGTAAATTATCTTCTGTATTAATTATAATTGTTACAATTTCTCCTTCTTTTAATAATTCAGGAGCATCTAAAGCAGTTTTTTCAAGTGTAATTTGGTCATAATCCTGAGTATTCATAAAATGAAATGAATCTCCTTCAGCATATAAATACTGGAATTTTTGAGTTTCAACTCGAATATCTTCAATTTTTCTACCAGCTGAAAATGTATTTTCTAATACTTTCCCACTAGACAAACTTTTTAGTTTTGTTCTAACAAAAGCAGGACCTTTACCTGGTTTTACATGTAAAAATTCTACTACTTTAAATATATCATTGTTATGTTTAATACATAAACCATTTCTTATATCTGATGTTGTTGCCATAATTATTTATTAACTAGTTTGGTATCCTTTCATAATTCCTCGTTGTGAATTTTTAATGAAAAGAATTATTTGATCTCGTTCTTTTGTAGCTTCCATTTCTCCCTCAATTTTTGCCAAAGCCTGGGAGTTGTTATAACTCTTCTGATAGAGAATTCTATATATATTTTGAATTTCTCTAATTTTTTCAGTTGTAAAACCTCTTCTGCGTAAACCAATTGAATTTATTCCAACATATGAAATTGGCTCCTTTCCAGCTTTTGTATATGGAGGAACATCTTTTCTTACCAAAGACCCCCCAGAAACCAGCGCATGTGCTCCAATATGAATAAATTGATGAACGGCAACCAATCCACTTAAAATTGCAAAATCTCCTACTGTTACATGTCCTGCTATCACAGATCCATTTGCCAAAATACAGTTATCACCAATTACACAATCGTGGGCTATATGAGAAGTTGCCATTATTAAACAATTGTCGCCAATTTGAGTTTTCCCAAGTGCGTTGGTACCTCTATTTACAGTAACACATTCTCTAATAGTGGTATTATCACCAATTATTGCCAAAGAATCCTCACCATCAAATTTTAAATCTTGTGGGATTGCTGATATTACAGCTCCAGGAAAAATTCTACAGTTTTTTCCAATTCTCGCACCTTCCATAATAGTAACATTCGAGCCTATCCAAGTACCAGATCCTATTTTTACATTATTATGAATAGTTGTAAATGGTTCTACAACAACATTTCGTGCAATTTTTGCATCCGGATGTATATATGCTAATGGTTGATTCATTATTCTTTTGGTTTTTTAGCAATTTGTGCCATTAATTCAGCTTCTACAACTAATTTCCCGTTTGCATATCCATAAGACTGCATATGACAAATACCTCTTCTTATTGGGGTAATTAATTCAGCTTTAAAAATTAAAGTATCTCCTGGTAATACTTTTTGTTTGAACTTAACATTATCCATTTTCATAAAATATGTTAAATAGTTTTCAGGATCTGGAACAGTACTTAGAACTAATATTCCACCACATTGCGCCATAGCTTCAACCTGTAATACTCCAGGCATAACTGGTGCATTAGGAAAATGCCCTACGAAAAATGATTCGTTCATTGTAACGTTTTTCATTCCAACTACATGATTGTCTGAAAGTTCCAAAATTCTATCAATTAATAAAAATGGAGGTCTGTGTGGTAAAATATTCATTATTTGATGAATATCCATTAAAGGTGTCTGATTTAAATCATATGAAGGAACATTGTTTCGTTTCTCTTGTTTGATTATTTTTCTAAGTTTTTTTGCAAAAACAGTATTCACTAAATGACCTGGTTTATTAGCAATAACTTTACCTTTAATTCGTGTTCCAACCAACGCTAAATCACCAATAACATCTAATAATTTGTGACGAGCAGCTTCATTAGCCCAACGTAAATCTAAATTATCTAATATTCCATTTGATTTAACAGTTAAAGAATCTTTTTTAAAAGCTTTCTTTAATTTTTCCATTGTTTCATCAGATATTTTTTGATCTACATATACAATGGCATTGTTTAAATCTCCTCCTTTTATCAAATTATTATCAAGAAGCATTTCAAGTTCGTGTAAAAAACTAAAAGTTCTTGCATCAGCAATTTCACTTTTGAAATCCGATAAGTTATTTAATGTTGCATTTTGTGTTCCTAAAACTTTTGTACCAAAATCAACCATTGCGGTAATTTGATAGTCATCACTTGGCATTAAAATTATTTCACTTCCTGTTTCTTTATCTTTATATGAAATAACATCTTTCACAACATATTCTTCTCTTTCAGCATTTTGTTCTTCAATTCCAGCTTTCTCTAACGCATCAATAAAGTGTTTTGAAGACCCATCCATTATTGGTGGTTCTGGAGCATTTATTTCAATAATTATATTATCAATATCCAAAGCTACAATCGCTGCTAAAACGTGTTCAGACGTATTAATAAGTACACCTCTTTTTTCAAGATTTGTACCTCGTTGCGTATTAACGACATATTCTGCATTCGCTTCTATAATAGGCTCTCCTTCTAAATCAACTCTAACAAAAGCATAACCGTGATTAACAGGTGCAGGTTTAAAAGTCATTGTAACCCCATTTCCGGTATGCAATCCAACTCCAGAAAGGGTTACTTCGTTTTTAATAGTGTTTTGTTTCTTGTTCATTTCAATTCTTTTAACGATTCTATTTCCCTTTGTAATTTATTAATTTGTGATACTAAATCTGGTAGTTTTTTAAAATAGACATATGATTTACTAAAATCTGAATATCCAAATGCTGGTGTTCCTTGAATTACTTCATTGTCTTTAATATTTTTTGCAATACCGGTTTGTGCCTGCACTTTGACATTGTTACCAATAGTTAAATGACCAACAATACCTACTTGACCACCAATCAAACAATTCTTTCCAATTTTTGTAGATCCCGCAATTCCTGTTTGAGCGGCTATTACAGTATTTTCTCCAATTTCAACATTGTGAGCAATTTGTATTTGGTTGTCTAGTTTAACACCTTTTCTAATAATTGTTGAGCCCAAAGTTGCCCTGTCAATTGTAGTTGCTGCACCAATATTAACGTTGTCTTCAATAATTACATTTCCAATTTGTGGAACCTTACTATAAACTCCGTTTTCATCAGGGGCAAAACCAAAGCCATCAGCTCCAATAATAACTCCGGCATCAACAACACAATTATTTCCAATTTCACAATCGTAATATATCTTAACTCCTGAATAAAGAGTTACATTATCTCCAATTTTCACATTTTCACCAATAAATACATTTGGATAAATTTTTACATTTTTACCCAATGTTACATCATTACTTATATATGCAAATGCACCAACATATAAATGTTCTCCTACTTTTGCTGAATCACTTACAAATGAAGGTGTTTCTATACCCGATTTATTTTGCCTAATTTGATTGTAAAAGTCTAGTAATTTTGAAAATGCCTTGTAAGAATCTTCAACCCTTATTAATGTTGTTGCTATCTCTTTTTCAGGCTTGAAATCTTTATTTACAATAGTAATTGATGCTTTTGTTGCATAAATAAAAGATGTATATTTTGGATTGGATAAAAAGGTTAACGATCCTTCTTCTCCTTCTTCAATTTTAGAGAGTTTATCTACTTCAATATTCTCATCGCCCTCAATTTTACCTTCTAAAATTTCTGCTATTTGTCGTGCTGTAAATTTCATTAAGTGCAAAAGTATGAAAAAAGTTGAATTTTACCTACTTCGGAAAACAGATATAGTACTTATAAACCGGATTAGACAAAGTTTGAATATTTAAATGATCCGATGCTTCTGTAATATCTTTAATTTCACCATTTTTAAATAAAATTTGAATATTGTTTTTTGTACTATCATAAGCCTGATTTTGAATCACTCCGCTATATACAAAATAATCTAAATCATTATTAGTAATTTCAATCTTTTTGGCGACATCACTTTTAATTTGTTTCAATACATCATCACTAAACGCTTCATTTTGTAAAATAACACGAGGCAACTTTCTGTTTACCAAGCTTTCTGATAATTTTGACAACACAATATCATTGTTTGAAATCCATTCTTTGATAGATGAAAAAACATCATAATCATCTAGTTTAGCAAACGTTTTTAATGTTTTAAAATCAAAATTATCTGTATTAATTTGATTGGCTAAAAAATATTTAAACGCTTTACTCGCTGGCAGATCAACACCTTGCAACACTAATTCTTTTGCTCTTATTAATACTTTCTCTAATAATTTTTCAGCTACCAGACCTGTTTTATGCAAATATACCTGCCAATACATTAATCGTCGGGCAACAATAAATTTCTCTACTGAATAAATTCCTTTTTCTTCAATAACTAAGTTGTCGTTTTTAACATTTAACATTGTTATTAAACGTTCTGAATTTATATTCCCTTCTGCAACTCCGGTATAAAAACTATCTCGCTTCAAATAGTCTAACCTATCCATATCTAACTGACTGGAAATAAGTTGAAACAAAAATTTACGATGATAATTTCCTTTAAATATTTTTATAGCCAATGAGAGTTTTTGATTAAACTCTTCATTTAATTCCTCCATAAATTTTAATGAAATTGCCTCGTGATTAATACCAGTTACTATGCTATGCTCTAATGCATGTGAAAATGCGCCATGACCAATATCATGTAATAAAATAGCAATAAAAACAGCATTTGCCTCATCTTCTGATATCAAAACACCTTTAAATCTTAAAATATTCACTGCTTTTTGCATTAAATGCATACTTCCAATTGCATGATGAAACCTTGTATGGTGTGCACCAGGATACACTAAATGAGATAATCCCATTTGAGATATTCTTCTTAAACGCTGAAAATAAGGATGTTCAATTAAATCGTAAATTAATGCATTTGGAATAGTAATAAAACCGTAAATTGGGTCGTTTAATATTTTGAGTTTGTTCGTTTTTTTTTCGGTCAAAACAGTTTAATTTTATATAATTCTACAAAGATAACAATATGAGTGAGATTAACATTTTATGGGTTGATGATGAAATTGATTTACTAAAGCCGCATATTCTTTTTTTAGAAAAAAAAGGGTATTCAGTTACAAAATGTAATAACGGTGCCGATGCCATTGATTTATGCGATGACACCAATTTTGAAATTGTTTTTTTAGATGAAAACATGCCAGGTTTAAGCGGTTTGCAAACTTTAACTGAAATTAAAAGCAAACAACCTAATTTACCTGTAGTAATGATTACCAAAAGTGAAGAAGAATACATTATGGAAGAAGCTATTGGTAATAAAATTGCAGATTATTTGATTAAACCTGTTAACCCAAATCAAATTTTACTTAGCTTAAAAAAGAATTTAGATCATTCTCGATTAATTTCAGAACAAACAACTTCAAACTACCAACAAGATTTTAGAAAAATTTCGATGGATTTAGCGATGATCAATTCATATGATGAATGGGTTGAACTTTATAAAAAATTAGTTTATTGGGAATTGGAGCTTGAAAATATTACAGATTCTGGTATGATTGAGATTCTAGAAAGTCAAAAACAAGAAGCAAACACCTTATTTTTTAAGTTTATTAAAAAAAATTACAAGGATTGGATTAACAATGATGACGGCCCAATTTTATCAAATAATTTAATGAAAAAAGTTATTCTTCCTGAAGTTTCAAAATCAAAGGGAACTTTATTGGTTGTTATTGATAATTTAAGGTATGATCAATTCAATATCTTAGAAAAAACAATTACTAAATTTTACAAAAAAGAAGAAGAAACACCCTACTGTTCTATTCTTCCTACTGCAACACAATATGCGCGAAACTCAATTTTTTCTGGATTAATGCCTTTAGAAATGTCCATTAAACATCCAAATTTATGGAAAAACGACGTAGATGAAGGAGGTAAAAATTTATATGAAGAAGAGTTTTTAGAAGCTCAACTCAAAAGATTTAATCAAAATATTAAATGGGATTATTATAAAATTACTTCGTTAAAAAACGGTAAAGCTCTGGCTGATAATTTTAACTCCATCAAAGATAATGACCTAACAGTAGTTGTATATAATTTTGTTGACATGCTATCACATGCAAAAACTGAAATGGAAGTTATTAAAGAACTGGCAAGTGACGATAAAGCATATAGATCACTTACAAATAGTTGGTTTATGAATTCTCCATTGTACGAAATGATTCAAAAAGCGCAAAGTTTAGGTTTGAAGTTAATTGTAACTACTGATCACGGAACAATTAACTCAAAAGTTCCAACAAAAGTAATTGGTGATAAAAACATAAGTTCAAATCTTCGTTATAAAACTGGTAGAAGTTTAACTTATAACCATAAAGATGCATATGCTGTTCACAATCCAAAAGAATTGCACTTACCTGCTATTAACATGAGTAGCTCTTTCATTTTTGCAAAAGAAGATTACTTTTTTGCGTATCCTAATAAATACAATCATTTTGTAAAGTATTATAAAAACACCTATCAACACGGAGGCATTTCTTTAGAGGAAATGATAATTCCTTGTGCTATATTTGTACCGAAATAATAGTACTCATAAATATGTTAAAAAATTATTCTTTAAATGAATTAGCTGATATCGCTAAATTTATTATTACTAATTCTAAGCATAAGGTAATCCTGTTTTATGGTAAAATGGGTGTTGGAAAAACCACTTTAATAAAAGAAATTGTTAAACAATTAGGCGTTACCGAAAATGTTAGTTCCCCAACTTTTTCATTGGTAAATGAATATCATTCTTCAAACAATAAAACTATCTATCATTTTGATTTTTATAGAATTAAAAATGAAGAAGAAGCAATGGACATTGGAATTGATGAATATTTTTATAGTAATAACTTGTGTTTGATTGAATGGCCGAATAAAGTTGAAAATTTACTACCTTTAGAGTCTGTGAAAGTTATCATTACAGAAAACAACGAATCTAACAGAACTATTGAACTTATTAATAATGAGTAAAAAAATAAATTCGCCATTTAGTAAATATGAGTTAATTCCACAGGAAGAAACCTTAGAAATTTCAAAAACAAAAGGTGAACTTGTAATAGGAATCCCAAAAGAAACTCATTATCAAGAGAATCGTGTTTGCCTAACACCTGATGCAGTTGCTGCTTTAACTGCTCAAGGTCATAAATTTGTTATTGAAACCGGCGCAGGTAATGGTGCAAATTTTTCAGATAAAGATTACTCTGAAGCTGGCGCAAAAATTTCATACGATTCCAAAGAAGCATTTGGTTGTAATATTATTTTAAAAGTTGAACCACCTTCATTAGATGAAATTGAAAACATAAACCCACAAAGCACTTTATTTTCAGCATTACAACTTAAAACTCAATCGAAAAAATATTTTGAAGCAATTGCAAGTAAACGAATTACAGCAATTGCTTTTGATTTTATAAGAGATGAGCACGGCATTTACACCATAGTAAAATCGTTGAGCGAAATTGCAGGTACTGCATCTATTTTAATCGCAGCCGAAATGTTGAGTAAAGACAACAAAGGTAATGGTATTTTACTCGGAAACATAAGTGGTGTACCTCCTACTGAAGTTGTTATTTTAGGAGCAGGAGCAGTTGGTGAGTTTGCCGCGAGATCTGCTATTGGATTAGGTGCTAATGTTAAAATATTTGACAATTCGCACACGAAATTAAGAAGTTTACAACAACGATTAGGAAGACTAATTTATACATCAACCATCCAACCAAAAACATTACAAAAAGCTTTAATGCGTTGCGATGTTGCTATTGGTGCAATTAGAGGGAAATCAAGAGCACCAATCTATGTTAACGATCAAATGGTTCAAAATATGAAAGATGGATCGGTCATAGTTGATGTAAGTATTGACAGAGGTGGCTGTTTTGAAACCTCAGAAATTACAACACATAAAAATCCTACATTTTCAAAGTACGGAGTTATTCATTATTGTGTTCCAAACATTCCTTCAAAATATGCTCGAACTGCCTCATTGTCAATTAGTAATATATTCACTCCTTATTTATTAAATATTGCGGAGGAAGGTGGCTTTGAAAATGCTGCTCGTTTAGACAAAAGTTTGCAAAAAGGAATGTATTTTTACCATGGAATTTTAACTAACAAAACTGTTGCTGATTGGTTTGGATTACCATTTAGAGATATAAATTTATTGTTTTTATAATATGACATTCAAACAACGCTTACCTTACTACCTATTTGGATTTTTAATTGGAATGATAGTAGTTCTATTTATTTGGAACAAAAAAGGAACTGAATTTAATTATGGACCAAACGCCAGAGTGTTAAAAAACATTCGTACAAAAACTCAAGTTTTTTCAATTGACATAGCAAACAGTCTTGCTTCAAAACAAATTGACACCAGTACAATTAGCGAAATTTTAAAAAATGGTAATGTAGACATGTGGAACAAAGTAAAGGTTGATACTTGTACTATCTATACTATTTCAGGGAAAAAAGAATTAAAAAATATGGTAGTAACGGTAAAAAACTGTGATTCTATAGTTTTTATCGAAAAAATTAGAATTGAGTAACTTCCAGCAACTACATTTAAGTTATAATTCCCCTCTATTTAGTTGATTTACTTTTTAGAATCTCTTTATAATAATGCTCTTTAATCTTATCAATACTTTTTATAGAAATCTCTAACCATTCCAAATACTTTTCATCCTTCTCAATATCGGTAAATTGCCAATGAACATTACTTGATTTAAGTTTTTCATTAAAACGTTGCAATATAATGGCAGCTGCAACTGAAATGTTTAAACTTTCGGTAAAACCAACCATAGGAATTTTTAAATACCCATCAGCATTATCCATTACATCTTTTGACAATCCTTCTTTTTCTACACCAAAAAAGAAAGCCGACTTTTTTGAAATATCAAAATCTTCTATATAACACGATTCATTATGTGGTGTAGTTGCTATAATTTGATATTCTTTTGAGCGTAAATCTTTCATGCAGGTCTTAGTATTGTTTTCACCCTGTGCTCTGTAGTAATGAAAATCTAACCATTTCTGAGCACCTTTAGCTACATAATTTGAAGCATAAAATTTATATTTGTTTTCTATTACATAAATATCCTGAATTCCAAAAACATCACAACTTCGCACTACAGCACTAGCATTGTGAGGTTGATAAATATCTTCTATTGCCACTGTAAAATGTTTAGTACGCTCACTTAAAACCTTTAAAAATAAATTTCTTCTTTTTTCAGTGACAAATTGCTCTAAATATTTGGTTAAATTATAATCTACCATGTAACTTTGTAAAGTTCAAATATAAAATTTTACTTTCATATTATGAAGGAAATTGTGATTCTTACAGGTGCAGGTATGAGTGCTGAAAGTGGTTTAAAAACATTTAGAGATGCTGACGGATTATGGGAAGGTCATGACATTATGGAAGTAGCTTCTCCCATTGGCTGGAATAAAAACAAAAATTTAGTCCTCGATTTCTATAATAAACGAAGAGCGCAATTATTAACGGTTTCACCAAATATTGCTCATTATTTGTTAGTTGAACTTGAAAATAAATACAATGTTACAGTAGTAACTCAAAATGTTGATGATTTACACGAACGCGCAGGTAGCAGTAATGTGGTTCATTTACATGGCGAATTGCTAAAAGTTAGAAGTACTAAAAATTACAATCTAGTTTATGATTGGAAAATAGATTTAAATATTGGTGATTTTTGTGAAGAAAATTCACAACTAAGACCTCATATTGTTTGGTTTGGAGAAGAAGTTCCAATACTCACAAAAGCAATTGATATTACTGAAAAAGCAGACATCTTAATCATCGTTGGTACTTCAATGCAGGTTTATCCAGCTGCTAATTTGGTGAACTTTGTTAAAAGCGGAACACCAATATTTTTTATTGATCCTAAACCGACAATTAATAAAAATAGTTTTGAAAATTTAACCATTTTTGCGGAAAATGCTACTATAGGAGTGAAAAAAATTGTTACCCAATTAATAACTTAACTTTATCAAACAATTCACCTTCTGAAATTTGACTACCCATTTCAATAAGTTCGAATATTGCTGAATTTCGGTGTATGGTATATTTTTTTGAAGCTTTAAAATATTCAAAATCATCTGCTAAAGGATTTTGAAAAAAATATTCATAATCTTTTTCATTTAAAAAACTAAAAGATGTATTGGTACATTTGATATAGATTCGTATTATTTCCTTTGAAGTACATTGAAATAAATTTACGTGATACTCTGAAATATGCTCTAAATACTTAGTTTTATTCAAAACATCTTCCCAAACCACATCACTAAAAATATTCAATTCTTCTTCAGCCATTTGAGGATTTTCTTTTTTTATAATTTCCCATTCTTTTACATCAATTTGTTGAGTAGCTAAAAATTGAGAAAACTCTTGATGTAATGCTGCTAATTGTTCTTTTGTTAATTGTCTATATTTCATGAAAAATGTAAAAAAACCACTCAAAATTGAGCGGTTCAAATATATTAAAAAATTAATATGTAATGTTATGCGTAATAAAAAAAGCTCGCCAATTTGGCGAGCTTCAATATTGTTTATTAACTGTTTATTGTTAATTACTTTGCTTCTGCAATAATTTCGATTGGTAATTCAACAATTACTTCTCTGTGAAGTCTAATTGTAGCATTGTATTTACCTAATCGTTTAATATTACCACCTTCAACTTTAATGAATTTTTTATCCACATCATATCCGGCAGCAGCTATAAACTCAGCAACATTACCATTATTTACTGAACCAAATAATTTAGAGCCATCACCTGTTTTAGCAGTGATTTTAACTTCTAATTCTTTAATTGCATTAGCAATTTTAGTTGCGTCTTTAATTAATTTATCTTCTTTAAAAGCTCTTTGCTTTAAAGTTTCAGCTAATACTTTCTTTGCAGAAGTAGTAGCTAATACTGCAACTCCTTGAGGAATTAAAAAGTTACGACCGTAACCATTTTTTACAGTAACAATATCATCTTTGAAACCTACGTTTTCAACGTCTTGTTTTAATATAATTTCCATAATACCTTCCTCTTTTTATTTTAACATATCACCTACGTAAGGCATTAAAGCTATATGACGTGCTCTTTTTATAGCAACAGCCACTTTACGTTGGAATTTTAATGAAGTTCCTGTTAAACGACGAGGTAAAATTTTACCTTGCTCATTTACTAAGTACATTAAGAAATCAGCATCTTTATAATCAATATATTTGATACCGTTCTTTTTAAAACGACAGTATTTTTTTACTTGTTTAGTGTCAATATCTAATGGAGTTAGGTAACGAACATCACCTTGTTTTCCTCCTTTTGCTTGTTGATCTATAGACATAACTATTATTTTTTAGATGCTTTAACTCTATCTCTTCTTTTCTCAGCCCAAGCCGCAGCATGTTTATCTAACTTTACAGTTAAATAACGCATAATACTATCGTCTCTTCTAAATTCAAGTTCTAAAGGTGTAATTTCAGCACCTTCAACTTTGTATTCAAACAAGTGATAAAATCCACTTTTCTTGTTCTGAATTGTGTAAGCTAACTTTTTTAGCCCCCAATCTTCTTTTGAAATCATTTCGGCACCTTTTGAAACAAGATAGTCCTCAAACTTCTTTACTGTTTCCTTTACCTGAACATCAGATAAAACGGGATTCAAAATGAAAACAGTTTCGTAATGATTCATAATATTTAGTTTTTAATTTTACTTATTAAGCGCGCAAATATACAATAATATTATCACTTAACAACATCGTTTTAAAAGAAAAATCAATTAAAATTATCTACATCAATATTCAATTTTATAGGCCTAAATTCTTTAACGGCCTGAAATGCATTTACAATGCGCCAAATTTGATTTTTTGAGGTAGCTATTGACTGATTTTGTGGGAGTTTAACTATTAAAGTTCTAATATAATTATTTCTAATTCTGGAAATTGATGGTGTTGTTGGACCTAAAACATGCTGCTTAAAATTATTACCAAGTGATTTTCCCAGCCAAATTGCAGCAGTATCTACTCTATTAAAATCTTTGTGCTTTAGCGTAATTTTTATCAATCTGTAAAATGGCGGATAATGGTATCGCCATCGCTCATCTAACTGCTCTTTAAACATTGTTTCGAAGTCATTTGCTGAAACTTGTTGCAAAATTTGATGGTATGGATTAAATGTTTGTATAGCCACCTTACCCCTCTTTTTAAAACGCCCTGCTCTACCCGCTACCTGAACCATTAATTGATAGCTGCGTTCGTGAGCTCTAAAATCTGGAAAATTGAGCATATTATCGGCATTCATAATTCCAACTAAAGTAACATTTGAAAAATCCAAACCTTTTGAAAGCATTTGAGTACCTACCAAAATATCAATTTCCTGAGCCTGAAACTGCCCTATAATTTTTTGATATCCGTATTTTCCACGAGTACTATCTAAATCCATTCTTCCAACTTTCACATCAGGAAACAACTGCTCTATCTCTAACTCAATTTGTTCAGTTCCAAAGCCTTTTGAATTCAACGAGGAACTTCCGCAAGCTCCACAATTATGCAGCAAAGCCTGTTTATGTCCACAATAATGGCAACGCAATTCTTTTTTGAAATTGTGAAACGTTAAACTTACATCACAATTAGGACATTGAGGTGAAACTCCACAAGTTTCACATTCAATAATTGGAGCGTAGCCTCTCCTATTTTGAAATAATATAACTTGTTCTTTCTCTTCCAGTGCCTCTTCAATCATTTTAATTAATCTATCAGAAAAATGACCATTCATTCTACGTTTCCTATATTTCTCTTTGATATCAATTAATTCTATTTCAGGAAGCAACACATCATTATAACGTCTATTTAGCTCAACATAGCCATATTTTTTCTGCTTTGCATTATAAAATGATTCAATACTTGGAGTAGCCGATCCTAATAGTACTCTCGCTTTATGCTTATTTGCTAAAACAATGGCAGCATCACGAGCATGGTATCTTGGCGCAGGATCAAACTGTTTAAAAGAAGGCTCATGTTCTTCATCAACAATAACCAAACCTAAATTAGAATATGGTAAAAACAATGAAGATCTGGCTCCTAAAATTAACCGTGCTTTTTGTTTATTTTCCAATACATTATTCCAAACTTCAACACGTTCATTCATCGAATATTTGGAATGAAAAACAGATAAATATTCACCAAAGTAAATTTGCAGTCTTTCAATTAATTGAGTAGTTAAAGCAATTTCAGGCAGCAAATATAACACCTGCTTTCCATCCTGAAGTAATTGTTTTATTAGCTTGGCGTATATCTCAGTCTTTCCGCTACTTGTGATTCCTTTTAAAAGCACAACTTGCTTAGATAAAAATAATTGTTCAATACTTTTGAAAGCAATCTCCTGATACTCTGTTAACTCTTTTATTTTTGAGGTTTCACCTTCAAAATTAATTCTATCTTTCTGTAAAAAATAAAACTCTAAATAATTTTTATCAATCAATGATTTTAACACTCCTAAGGAAACTCCTGATTTTTGAATTAAATCAGTTGCTTTGATTGGTTTGTTAAATGAATTTAGCTGGAAGTATGTTAAAATAACTTCTCGCTGCTTTTTTGCTCGGTTCAATAACTCTAATAATTGAGGTAGTTTTTCTGAAGAATTCCAAACTTTATTTAAACGAACATATTTAATTAATTTTGGTTTATACTGCTCGTAAATTTGCTCTTTTATTATAACTACTTCTTTTTCAATTAACGATTTTAAAACAGGAAAAACGGTTTTCTTCCCTAAAATATCTATAATTTGCTGAACTGACAACTGAGGTTGAAACTGAAGTGCTTCAAAAATTAAAAATTCTTCATTTGAAAGTATTTCTTCATTTGTAAAGCCTTGTAATAATTGTATAATACTTTCACTTTCCAATAAAAATGCCGATGGCATAGCAGCTCTAAAAACCTCCCCTAGTGAACACATATAATATTGTGAAAGCCATTCCCAATGTGCTAATTGAATTTCATTTACAACTGGGTATTCATCTAAAATTTGGTGAATTTCTTTTGCTTCATATCCAACCGGTGGATTTTGATGAATACTATGCACTAAAGCTGTAAAAATTTTTGATTTCCCAAATTCTACAGCTACACGAATTCCAGGTTTTAAAAAACTCGCTTCGGCCTCTGTTATTTTATAAGTAAATAATTTTTGTAGAGGAATTGGCAATATAACGTTGATAAAATATATGATAGATAATTTAAATTGATGTATACAAAAATAAATAATTGAAGGAGTAATCTTAGTAAATTTCAAATATTTTTATATTTCACTGACACTTAAGCATATAGGCTCTATGTATTTTTTTTGGCACGCTGTTTGTAAAATAAAAAGTGTAATGCTAACCAGTAGTTTTGACTTTAATTTAAAAACTCCCTATTATGAAAAACAATATTTTATTATTTGCAACATTTATACTAATTAGTTTTGGAGTTTCTGCTTCTACAATATTCAACAGTACTTTAGATTATTACAGATATAACAGAGGTTATGGAGAATCTTTCACTTTTGTTGAAAAGGGAATTACATTTGCTGTTTATCAAAATGGAGAATTTGATTTCTACATCAATCCGCGCAGGGATTTTGAGTTTGGGATTCTTGGCAAAAATGTTGATATAACTTTCAACTCAGGTTACAATTATAACGCCTATGTACAGTATGATAATTACGGAGCTGTAATTCAGGTAGAAAATGTACCAATATACTACGACTACTACGGAAGAGTTACCAGAATTGGGCATGTGGATGTTAATTATACACGCAATAGATTGTATAGTGTTGGTGGATTATATGTTCATTACGATTATTACGGGTATTTCACTCATTACACAGGTTATATAAACAGGTATAACAGAACGTATGTTTACCATCCATACCATAATTATTTTGCAAGACCTTTATTTGATTTCAGAATAGTAAGTTACAAACCTTACAGACATCACTACAAACCACACAGATATACATATTATAGAAATCATTCAAGAAATAAATATTACAAAAATCATTCAAATAATAGCTACTATGGAAAACGCTCAAATAAAAGTACCCGAAGTAGAGTTGCAACTCGGAAAGTACCTAAACGGCAATCAGATGCTATTGCAAGAACGGGAAGACACAGCCAATCTAAATCTGTTCGAAATAGGAATTCTAACAGTAATAATAATGTTACCCGAAGAACAACACCTACTAAGAGAACAAATAGAAATAGTGGAGTTACACAAACAAGAAACACAAGCAATAATAGCTTAAATACGAATGGTAAAAGAGCTTCTTCTACGCAAAGAACAAGCAAAAATACCAGTGCTACACCACAAAGGAGAAGCTCAAGCACAAATAGTAGAAGTGTGAGGTTAGAAAATAACAAAGTAACACAAAAACCTTCAACAAATAGAAGACCTCAAAGTGCCGTAAAACGCACTCCGGTTAGAAAACAAGAAAGAAAAAGTATGGTTACACGAACTCACAAAAAACCGAACAAAGACAATTCGCGAAAAACTTCTACCACCAGAAAGCCGGTAAAAAGAGATATATCTAGAAATACAAATTCAAGTAGAAGACGTGGTTAATAAATAGTATATAGTTTGAATTAATGAAAAGCACTGCTACTGCAGTGCTTTCTTTTCTTTCCTACTACCCTCATACATTTCGTATTTCACAAATTTACAATCTAAATCGGCATTTTTTAAAGCAATACGCTTAGATGTTCGTAATCCAACATATTTTAAAGCATCCGTATCTGATGTTATAAACCAAACCGTTGTTCCCGGATAGCCGTGTTTTAAAGTATCACCTATTTTTTTATAAAATTCTTCGGTATCAATCGATAATCTTTCACCATACGGTGGATTAAATAATATTGTAGTATGTCCAAAAACTTCTTTTACTGAATTGAAAAAATTGACGTGGTGCACCCCAATAAATTCGCTTAAATTAGCATTCTCAATATTTTCCTTGGCTTTTCTAACCGCTGATGGAGCTTTGTCAAACCCCATAATTTTAAAGTGTGGATTTGTTATCTTTTTCAATAAAGAATCTTGTATTTTAAAATACAAATCCTCATCATAATCGTCCCATTTTTCAAACGCAAACTCATTTCTATTAATATTTGCCGGTATATTGCACGCTATCATAGCCGCTTCAATTAAAATAGTGCCCGAACCACACATAGGGTCAATAAAATTGCCATTGCCGGTATAACCCGAAAGTAATACCAAACCTGCAGCCAACACTTCATTTATTGGAGCAATATTGGTTGAACTTCTGTAACCACGTTTGTGTAATGAATTTCCTGAACTATCTAATGAAACAGAACATCCATCTTTTTGAATATGTACGTGAATTTTAACATCAGGGTGTTTTAAATCTACATTTGGACGTTTGTGATATTTATGTCTAAAATAATCAGCAATAGCATCTTTTGATTTCAACGAAATATAATGTGAATTAGAAGTGAAATTTTTAGAATTTACGACTGCTCCAATAGCAAAAGTGCTATCAGCATTCATATAACGTTCCCAATTAATTTTTTGAAGTTTTTCATATAAATCATCTTCATCAAAAACTCTAAAACTTTTAATTGGTTTTAAAATTCTAATAGCAGTTCTAAGTGAAATATTAGCTTTGTACATAAAACCTTTATCTCCGTAAAACGAAACATTTCTTACCCCAACTTGAATATCTTGAGCTCCTAATTTCTTTAATTCAGAAGCTAAAACTTCTTCTAAACCAAATAAGGTGGTAGCCACCATTTTAAAGTTTTTTTGCATTGCCTTGTTAATTTCTTGCAAAAGTAGGGAAACAATTCAATAAATAAACAATTAAACATTCAACAATAATTCAATCAATTCACTATTTTTGCTTCAGTTTTTCGATATGGCAAAAAAAGATTGGTTCAAATTGTGGTTTAATACTAGTTATTATCACACATTATATAAGCATAGAAATTTTACCGAAGCACAAGATTTTATGCTGCATTTGGTATCGTATTTAAGTTTTAATAAAGAAGATTTACTTTTAGATGCAGCTTGTGGTAAAGGTCGTCATTCTATTTATTTAAATTCGCTAGGCTTTAATGTAATTGGAGTTGATTTGTCAAAAAAAAGCATTGAATATGCTCAAAAATTTAAAAATGAAAAACTACATTTTGTTGAACATGATATGCGAAATCCTTTCAAAAGAAAATACCAAGCAATTCTAAATTTATTTACAAGTTTTGGTTTTTTTGAAGATGATGAGGAAGACATTAGAATACTTAAAAATTTTAAAAATGCATTGAATTCGGGAGGTGTAGCTGTAATTGATTTTATGAATTCAAAAAAAGTTAAAGCTAATTTGATCGCAAATGAAGTTCAAATTATTGATAATATTGAGTTTAACATTAGCAGATATATTGAAGATAAATTTATTGTAAAAGAAATAAATTTTAAAGCTGATGGCAAAAAACACAAGTATTTTGAAAAAGTAAAAAGTTTAGAATTGCCAAAAATCAAATCTTATATGGAATCTGTTGGTTTTAATATAAAATATATCTTTGGTGATTATAAGTTGAATAGTTTTGATGTAGAAACATCAGATAGATTAATTTTAGTTGTAGAATGACATATTTAGTACTTATATTCTCTGTTTTAGTTGGAATTGCAATCGTTTTTGGATTAAAACCTAGTAACCGAACTGCGCAGCTACTTCTTTCATTTAGTGGAGCTTACCTGCTTTCAATCACTATTCTTCATTTATTACCAGAAGTTTATGTTACAAAACATAACACCGTTGGTTTATTTATATTACTAGGGTTATTGTTTCAATTAATATTAGATTATTTTTCAAAAGGAGCTGAGCACGGACACATTCATATTCAAAAAAATCAGGCATTTCCCTGGGCTTTATTTATAAGTTTGTGCGTACACGCATTTATGGAAGGATTACCACTTGCAAATCATTCACAGCATGAGCATTTACTATGGGCCATTGTAATTCATAAAGTTCCCATTGCAATTATTTTAGGTACTTTTTTTGTGAATTCAAATTTCCCAAAGAAAACAGCAATATTGTTTTTGGTGCTATTTTCGTTAATGTCACCGTTAGGAAGTTTAGCTGGAGAGCAGATAGTTTTTTTAATTAAATATAAAACTGAAATTACGGCAATTATTATTGGGATTTTCTTACATATTTCAACAATAATATTATTTGAAACCTCAAAAGATCACAAATTTAATCTGTACAAATTTATTGCAATTTTAACAGGAATGATAGTTGCTTTATTGGCTTAATTAGCTACCTGACTTATAAATTTAATACGCATTAAACGTAATTCTTCTTCGTCATAATCACCATCAAATTCCTCTAAAGCATCTTGAATTCTATCACTTTCTGATTCCATAAAATATTCAAAAATATCTTCTTGTTGTTCTTCGTCTAATATTTCATCAATACAGTAATCTATATTTAATTTTGTGCCGCTATAAACAATTCGCTGTAACTCTTCAATTAATTCATTAAATTCTAAACCTTTGGCTTTTGCTATATCCTCTAATGGTAGCTTTCTGTCTGTATTTTGAATAATATATAATTTAAGCCCTGAATTTACTCCAGTACTTTTAACTACAAAATCATCGGGCCTTATAATATCGTTGTCTTTAACATATGTGCTAATTAAATCAACAAATGGTTTTCCAAATTTTCTTGCTTTTCCCTCTCCTACTCCAAAAATATTTTTCAACTCATCCATTGTTATTGGATATTTTAAAGCCATATCTTCTAAAGATGTTTCCTGAAAAATTGCATAAGGTGGAACACCACTCTTTTTTGCTACAGATTTTTGTAAATCTTTGAGCATTTTAATTAATACTTCGTCTGCAACTGCACCACCACCTTTTTCAGGAGTAATTATATTTGCTGCATCACCTTCTTCGTAGATATGATCTTCGGTCATCATAAAAGAAGAAGGCTTGGAAATATAATCCGTTCCTTTTTCAGTTATTTTAATAACTCCATATTGCTCAATTTCTTTTCGGATAAATCCAGCTACTAATGCCTGACGAATAAGAGCCATCCAATGTTTATCATCAAACTTTTTACCAATACCAAAAAACGGCTGCTCATCTGACTTATGAGATTTTAATAATGCATTTACTTCTCCAATTAGCACGTTAACAACTTCTTTAGCTTTGTATTTTTGATTACTATCACGAATAACTTCAAGCAATTGTTTTAACTCGTTTTTTGCTTCGTGCTTCTTTTTAGGATTTCTTATATTGTCATCCATATCAGCACCTAATCCTGTTTCCGAATTAAATTCTTCACCAAAATAATGCAATAAGTATTTTCTTCTAGACATAGAAGTTTCAGCATAACCAACAACTTCCTGAAGCAATGCATTTCCAATTTCTTGCTCTGCAATTGGTTTTCCTGATAAAAATTTTTCTAGTTTTTCAATATCTTTATAAGCATAATAAGCTAAACAATGCCCTTCACCTCCATCACGACCAGCTCTACCTGTTTCTTGATAATAGCTTTCTAAACTTTTTGGAATGTCATGGTGAATTACAAAACGTACATCAGGTTTGTCAATTCCCATCCCAAACGCTATGGTAGCAACTACAACATCAATATCTTCCATCAAAAACATATCTTGATGTTTTGATCTTGTTTTCGCATCTAAACCTGCATGGTAAGGCACAGCTTTTATACCGTTTACTTGTAACAATTGCGCTACTTCCTCAACTTTTTTACGACTTAAGCAATAAATAATACCTGATTTTTCTTTATGCTGATTTACAAACCGAATAATATCACTATTTAAACTAGCTGTTTTTGGACGTACTTCGTAAAATAGGTTTGGCCTGTTAAATGATGCTTTAAATGTTTTAGCATCAGACATACCTAGAGTTTTTAATATATCTTCCTGCACCTTTTCGGTGGCAGTTGCTGTTAAACCAATAATAGGGACCTTATCAATTTTCTCAATAATACTTCTTAAATTGCGGTACTCCGGTCTAAAATCATGACCCCATTCCGAAATACAATGCGCTTCATCGATAGCTACAAATGAAATGTTTTGAGATTTCAAAAATTCTACATATTCTTCTTTAATTAACGACTCAGGAGCTACATATAGTAATTTTGTAATACCATTTTCGATATCCTTTTTAACTTGTGCAATTTCTGTTTTATTCAGTGAAGAATTCAATACATGGGCAATCCCGTGGTCAGAAGAAATTCCTCGGATAGCATCAACCTGATTTTTCATCAATGCTATTAATGGCGAAACAACAATAGCTGTACCATCCTTTACCAATGCTGGTAACTGATAGCACAAGGATTTTCCTCCACCAGTTGGCATAATAGCAAAAGTATCATTTCCTTTAATAATACTTCTAATTACATCTTCTTGTAATCCTTTAAATTTATTAAAACCGAAATATTTTTTTAATGCTTCGTGTAAGTTTAAGTCACTCATTATAATTGATAAAATGCTATCCTGAATATTTTGATACTAAATCAGAATTAGCGTTAAATGAATTGTGGAATTAATATTTTTTTAGTTCTTTGCTCAATTTCTAATTAAATAAATTTATTTTTGTTAGCTATTAAAGATAAAAAAATTTAAATCAAAAAAAAATCTTTTGAGAAATAAAAATACAATAATAGAGACTACTAAACAAACAATTGATTTTGAAAGTAAAGCAATTGCGAATTTAAACAAATTATTAAATGTAGAATTTGAAAATGCAGTTAAATTTATTCAGAACTTTAAAGAAAGGGTTTCTATTGCTTTAATAGTAACTATGGGAAATAATTATATTACTCAACTTTTAGTTGAAAAAAATGATAAATATGAAGGTATTATGCATATGCAGAATATTTTAAAAGAAGGTATTTTTTAATATGGCAACAAAAGAACAACAAGAAATGTCTTTTTTAGACCATGTTGAAGTGTTAAGGTGGCATTTGGTAAGATCAACTATTGCTGTCTTAATATTTTCAATAATTGCTTTCATTATGAAAGGATTTATTTTTAATACCATATTATTTGCTCCCAAAAATGCTGATTTTGCAACGTATAAGTTTTTCTGTAAAATTTCTAAGTTCTTTGGAACTGAAGGCTTATGTATTGAAGATATACCTTTTACATTTCAAAGTTTAGCAATGGCTGAACAATTTAGTGTGCATATATGGACTTCAATTACCGCTGGGTTTATTTTTGCATTTCCATATATAATATGGGAAGTTTGGAAATTTATAAGCCCTGGTTTATATACTAAAGAACGAAAAGGTGCACGTAGTTTTATAATAATATCTTCATTTTTATTTTTTCTTGGAGTACTATTTGGTTATTATGTGGTTACACCACTATCGGTGAATTTTTTAGGAAATTATTCAATAAGTGATGTTGTTGAACGAAATATTAAAATTGGATCTTACATTTCATTAGTGCGATCTTCTTTATTAGCTTCAGGTCTAATTTTTGAATTGCCAATTATTATTTTTTTCTTATCAAAAATGGGCTTGGTTACACCAGATTTTTTAAAAAAATACAGAAAACATGCCTTAGTTGTTGTACTAATTTTAGCTGCTATAATTACACCTCCTGATATTATTAGCCAAATTATTGTAGCAATCCCAATACTTATTTTATATGAAGTAAGTATTTATATCTCTAAAATTGTTTTAAAAAAGGAACTTAAAAAAGAACAAAACAATGTCTAATAATTTTGGGAAGAACTCGAATAAATTAGCGATTAAAAATTATACAACTATTTAAATCAAAAATATAATAAAAAAATGATCTTAAGAGCTGAAAACATAAAAAAGAAATACGGAAGTCGTTACGTTGTTAAAGGTATTTCTTTACAAGTTGAACAAGGTGAAATAGTTGGGTTATTAGGGCCAAATGGTGCTGGAAAAACAACCTCATTTTATATGATTGTTGGTATGATTAAACCTAATGAAGGAAAAATTTTTTTAGACAATCAGCCAATTACCGATTTTCCAATGCATAAAAGAGCGCAAGCTGGTGTTGGATATTTAGCTCAGGAAGCATCAGTATTCCGAAAATTATCCGTTGAAGATAATATAATGTCTGTACTTCAATTCACTGATTTATCTAAAAAAGAACAAAAAGATAAATTAGAATCACTTATAGAAGAATTCAGTTTAGGTCACGTACGTAAAAACAGAGGTGACTTACTTTCAGGTGGTGAACGTAGAAGAACTGAAATTGCACGTGCTTTGGCTTCTGATCCTAAATTTATTTTATTGGATGAACCATTTGCTGGTGTTGATCCAATTGCAGTTGAAGATATTCAAAGTATAGTCGCACACTTAAAAGATAGAAATATTGGTATACTTATTACCGATCACAACGTACAGGAAACATTGGCAATTACCGATAAAACGTACTTAATGTTTGAAGGTGGAATTTTAAAGGAAGGAACCCCTCAGGAATTAGCTGAAGATGAAACTGTTAGACGTGTATATTTGGGTAAAGACTTTGAATTGAAAAAGAAAAAGTTTTAATTCATCTCCCTCTTATCATTGACTAAGTTTAATCCTCTTCGATTTACTTTTAATTAGCTCTAATTAAAGTTTTAAGCAATTGATTATCAATCACCGAAAACAATACATATAGCACAATAATTATTGGAATTGCAATAAACTTTAACAATATAACCGTCACTAAAGCAATTGCTAAAAATATGAATTTTATTTTGTTACTTTTCCAAGAATAATCCTTGAATTTTAAAGAAAAAAGTGGAATTTCAGTATTCATTAAATAAGCTAAAACACAGGCAACCGCTATTAAAAACCACTTATTTTGAATTATTTCTTCAACTACTTCAATATTATGAAACTCCAATATTAAAGGTAAAGACAGTACAAATATTGATGCTGCTGGTGTTGGTAAACCAATAAACGAAATACTTTGACGTTCATCAATATTAAATTTTGCAAGGCGGTATGCGGCAGCTAAAGTAACTATTAATCCTACAAAAGGTAGTAATTCAAATTGATTGTTTTTCCAACTAACAATTTCAGTATTTAATGATTCTAAAGTGTTTTTTGACTGCAACAACTTATAAATAACTATTCCAGGCACTACTCCACTTGTTACAACATCTGCCAGCGAATCTAACTGTTTCCCCAATTCACCTGAAACTTTTAATAAACGAGCAGCAAAACCATCAAAAAAATCAAATAATATTCCTAAAAACACAAAATATGCAGCATTAATCAAATCATTATTAACTGCCAATATTACAGCAATGGTTCCACACAATAGATTGAGCAAGGTAATTAGGTTGGGAATGTGTTTTTTAAATGTCATTAGTGTTGATTTTTTGTAAAAATAGTAAATAGTTCCTCAAAAGATTTATTTATATTTATTTTTTAAAAAAAATAAATGCCAATTTTAAAATCAAATTACGAACCGCTGTTCCTGTTTAAAAATAGACATTTAAATACTTCCTATAAAACATTTTTCACAAATCAAGCAATATCATATAAAAGGGAAAGAATTTACACAGATGATAATGATTTTTTAGATTTAGATTTTTCTTTAATGAATTCAAACTCTTTAGTTATTCTATGCCACGGTTTAGAAGGAAGCTCAAAGTCAAAATATATTATTTCTGCTTGTACGTATCTAAACAGTCAAAATTTTGATTGTTTAGCTGTAAATTTTAGAGGATGTAGTGGCACATACAATAATAATATCTATTCATATCACAGCGGAAAAACCGATGATTTAAACACTATCATTAAACATGTATTAGACAATTATAATTACAAAAACATTGTTCTTTTAGGTTATAGCATGGGAGGTAATATTGTGTTAAAATATTTAGGTGAATATCCTCAATTTTCAAAACTTATAAAATGTGGAATTGCAGTTTCTGTTCCTATTGATTTAGAAAGTTCATCAAATGAATTAGCTAAAAAACATAACAGGCTTTATTTAAACCGTTTTATGAAAACCTTACGATCAAAAGCTTTATATAAAATTGAGAAATTCCCTGATAACTCAATTTCAAAACAAGCAATTCTTACCGCAAAAACATTTGAAGATTTTGACAATGCTTTAACTGCTCCTCTATTTGGATTTAAAAATGCAAAAGATTATTGGGACAAAAGTAGTTCATTAAACTATCTACCATATTTAAATATTCCTTGCTTAATTTTAAATGCAAAAGATGATAGTTTTTTAGCGGAAAAATGTTTCCCAATCAAAACTGCTGAATTGAATAAAAACATAACTTTAGAAATGCCAAGATATGGTGGCCATGTTGGATTTAACACTTCAATCTTTGAAAAGTATAATTTTTGGAGTGAAAAAAGAATTCATCAGTATGTAAAACATATTATTTATTGATTTTTACCGTTAACTAATAAAGATTTTTTACTTTCGTTATTTATTATAATCTACTATTTTGAAGAAATTTTTACTTGTTTTTATAGTTGTCTCACAAGCAGTTTTTGCACAAACAGTTCGAAAATATTCTAATGAGTTTTTAAATATTGGTGTTGATGCAGCATCATTTGGAATGGCTAAAGCTGTTGTTGCTACAAGTAATGATGTAAACGCATCATATTGGAATCCAGCAGGTTTAACCAACATTAGTGATTATCAGGGGTCGTTAATGCATGCTGAATATTTTGAAGGAATTGCAAAATATGATTATGTTGGGTTTGCAATGCCAATTGATAGTAAAAGTGCCTTGGGAATTTCAATTATTAGGTTTGGAGTTGATGATATCTTAAATACTACTCAATTAATTGATAGCAATGGTAATATTGATTACAATCGTGTTAGTTTATTTTCAGCAGCTGATTATGCCCTAAATATTGCCTATGCCAGAGAATTACCCGTAAAAGGTTTGCACGTTGGAATGAATACAAAAATTATTCGCCGTATAATTGGTGATTTTGCAAAATCATGGGGTTTTGGATTAGATGCTGCCATTCAATTTGAACATAATAACTGGCTTTTTGGACTAATGTTACGCGATATTACAACAACTTTTAATTCTTGGAGTATTGATGAAGATGAATTTGATACTATTAAAAACGCTATTCCAGGAGAAAATCAAGAATTGCCTGAATCAACTGAATTAACATTACCAAAAGCTCAACTTGGTGTTGCTAGAAAATTCAATATTTCACGAGACATAAGTTTACTAACTGAATTGGATTTAAATCTTCGATTTACCGAAACAAATGATATTATTTCTTCAAAAGTTGTAAGTATAGATCCTGCATTTGGATTTCAAGTAGATTATGTTGAGACTGTATTTTTACGTGGTGGTGTAGGAAATTTTCAAAACGAATTACAATTTGACAATACAAAGGAAATTAGTTTACAACCAAACTTTGGTGTTGGTTTTAAATACCATGGAATACAAATTGATTATGCACTTACAAATATTGGTAGCGTAGGAAGCGCTCTTTATTCAAACATATTTTCAATAAAAGTAGATTTAGAACAGTTTAGATAATGAAACTTAAAAAAATATTATTATTGCTGTTTGTGCTGAGTTTTACTCAGCTTTATGCTCAATTTCAATTATCAGAAAAAGCAACTTTAAGTGTTATTACCTGTGGTTCAGGCCAAGAATTGTACAGTACTTTTGGACACAGTGCTTTTAGAGTTCATGATGCTTTAAATGGTATTGATCGAATTTATAATTATGGAACATTTGATTTTAATACTCCAAACTTTTATTTAAACTTTGCCAAAGGTAAACTCACTTACCAATTATCAGTAGAAAGTTTTGATAACTTTATTCGAATTTACAATTATGAAAAGCGTTGGGTAAAAACGCAGGTTTTAAACCTTAAAAGCCAGGAAGTTCAGGAAGTTTTTAATTATTTGGAAAACAATGCCGAATCAGAAAACAAAAATTATAAATACGATTTCTTTTATAACAATTGCGCTACCAAAATTGAAGATGTTATAAAAATTGTTTTAAAAGAAAAAGTACATTTTACAAATGAACATATTACATCTCATAAATCTCATAGAGATTTAATTGAAGATTATACCAACCAAACTTTATGGGGAAAATTCGGCATTGATTTAGCACTGGGTTCAGTAATTGATAAAGAAGCTAAAAAAAACGATTATAAATTTTTACCTGATTATATTTATCAATCTTTTGCCAACGCAACCATTATTCATAATAATGAAGAGCAAGCTTTGGTTTTAAAAGAACTTTCAATACTAAAATTCAATAGTCAAAAGAATTCAAATTTTATTACTACTCCTTTTGGTATTATTTTATTGCTGTCATTACTTATAGCATTTGTTACTTTTAAAAACCACCAATCACAAAAAAGAAGTAAATGGTTAGATTTTAGTATTTACTTTACAACCGGATTTATTGGAATAGTTGTTTTGTTATTATGGTTTGCTACTGACCATACAGCAACTTATAACAACTACAATGTTTTATGGGCTTTTGCTCCTAACCTATTTGTTTCGTTTTATTTACTAAAAACTAAATTACCTGGCTGGTTAAAACAATATAACAAATTTCTTTTGCTATTAATTTTGAGTATGATGGTACTTTGGGTTCTGAAAATTCAAGTATTTAACCATGCTTTAATACCTCTATTTGTTGCGATAATCATGAGGTATTTATACATCAATAAAAAGAAAACAATAAACGGCACTATAAAATAACTAAGCCTTAGAAAAAAGATGACAAAATTGCTGTTTATTAATTTTCATGGTTTTTTTTACAAAAAACTCTCTAAAGCCATTTCATAACTTGGTAAACCAAATCCGGCAATAATACCTTTTGCAACGGGCGCAATGTAGGAAACATGACGGAAATTTTCACGAGAATGAACATTTGAAATATGTACTTCAACCACGGGTGCTTCAATACCTTTAATCGCATCGCCAATAGCAACCGAAGTATGCGTATACGCACCTGCATTTAAAATGACACCATCAAAGTTAAAACCAACTTCGTGCAATTTATTTATTATTTCACCTTCAATATTGCTTTGAAAATAATGCAATTCAACATCGGCGTATTTCTTTACCAATTGATTAAAGTAATCTTCAAAAGTTGCACTTCCGTATATCTCTGGTTCACGCTTGCCAAGTAAGTTTAAATTTGGTCCGTTTAATATTAGTATTTTCATAGGGTAAATGTATTAAAATTTTAAGCATAAAAAAAAACTGAATTCAAAATTCAAGATATACTCAACGCTTAATTGAAAAAAAAAAAATTCTTCAAAATTGTTACTTTTTAAGGTTTATAAAGCATTCTAATTCTAAATATAAATTATATTTACCCTATGAAATGGAACAATGCACTACAAGATTATAGATATTTCTTAAAGCTAGAAAAGGGCTTGGCTGAAAATTCCATTGAAAGCTATAGTAGAGATGTAAAAAAACTGATTGCATATTTAGAAGAAAATAATATTAGTGTTTCACCAATTAAAATTTCGCAGGAAGATATTCAACAATTCATATATACTACTTCAAAAAAGTTAAATGCACGTTCACAGGCGCGATTACTCTCGGGATTACGAAATTTTTTCGATTTTTTAATTTTTGAGGATTATAGAAAAGAGAATCCTACCGAGCTAATTGAAACACCTAAAATTGGAAGAAAATTACCAGATACACTATCTCTTGAAGAAATTGATTTACTCATTGGTTCTATTGATTTAAGCAAGCCACAGGGAGAACGCAACAGAACCATTTTAGAAACATTGTACAGTTGCGGTTTAAGAGTTTCAGAACTTATTAATTTACAATTATCTGATTTGTTTTTTGAAGAAGGTTTTATAAGGGTTATTGGAAAAGGCAATAAACAACGTTTTGTTCCAATTAACAAGCAAACTCAAAAATATATTGGATTTTATGTGAATGATATTAGAAGCCATATCAATGCGCAAAAAGGATTTGAAGATACCGTTTTTTTAAACAGAAGAGGAAAAAAATTAACCCGCGTTATGATTTTTACCATTGTTAAAAACTTAGCTATAAAAGCAGGTGTCCAAAAAAAAATAAGCCCACATACGTTCCGACACTCTTTTGCTACTCATTTATTAGAGCGTGGAGCCGATTTAAGAGCCATACAACAAATGTTAGGTCACGAAAGCATTACTACTACCGAAATTTACATGCATCTTGATAAAAGCTTCCTAAAAGAAGTTGTAAATACTTTTCACCCCAGAAAATAAAAAAAGCCCTCAAAATGAGAGCTCTTTATAATTTTTAATACTATTTATTTAGCAATATTTACTGCTCTAGTTTCTCTAATTACAGTAACTCTAACCTGACCTGGATACGTCATATCATTTTGAATTTTCTGTGAAATATTAAACGATAATTCCGAAGCCTTCGCATCGTTCACCTTTTCACTTTCAACAATAACGCGCAATTCTCTACCTGCTTGAATTGCATAGGCTTTTTGAACTCCTGTAAATCCAAAAGCAATATCCTCCAAATCTTTTAAACGTTGAATGTATGAATCCAATACTTGACGACGTGCTCCTGGTCTTGCACCAGAAATTGCATCACATACTTGCACAATTGGAGCAATCAATGTTTTCATTTCAATTTCATCGTGGTGAGCACCAATGGCATTACAAACTTCTTCGTTTTCATTGTATTTTTCAGCCCACTCCATACCCAACAAGGCGTGCGGTAATTCGCTTTCTGATTCTGGCACTTTACCAATATCGTGTAATAACCCAGCTCGTTTGGCCAGTTTCGCATTCAATCCTAATTCTGCAGCCATTAAACCACAAAGGTTTGCAACTTCTCGAGAGTGCTGTAATAAATTTTGACCATAAGAAGATCTGTACTTCATACGTCCAATTGTCTTTATCAATTCAGGATGTAGACCGTGAATACCTAAATCAATAACCGTACGCTTTCCAACATCAATAATTTCCTGCTGTAGTTGTTTCTCAGTCTTTTTTACAACTTCTTCAATTCTTGCAGGATGAATTCTACCATCAGTTACTAATTTATGTAAAGACAAACGTGCAATTTCTCGTCGAACAGGATCAAAACAAGATAAAATAATAGCTTCTGGAGTATCATCCACAATAATTTCAACTCCTGTAGCTGATTCTAATGCCCTAATATTTCTACCTTCTCTACCTATAATACGTCCTTTAACATCATCACTTTCAATGTTAAAAACAGATACACAATTTTCAACTGTTTGCTCAACACCAACGCGCTGAATGGTATTTAAAATAACTCGGCGAGCTTCTTGCTGTGCTGTTAATTTAGCCTCTTCAATGGTATCCTGAATATGTGCCATTGCATCAGACTTTGCTTCATCTTTTAAAGAAGATATCAATTCTTTTTTAGCATCTTCAGCTGATAATCCTGAAATTACTTCTAAATTCTCAACTTGTTTACGATGAATTTTTTCCACCTCTTGAGTTCTTCTATCTAAATATTCAACCTTTTTATTGAATTCATTTACTTTAGTAGTAGCCTCAGAATTTAACTTCTTATTTTTATCAAGTTCATGAGAAATTTGAGATTCTTTATCACGAGTTCTTTTTTCGGCATCTGCCATTTTTTTATCACGTGATAAAATAACTTTTTCGTGTTCCGATTTTAATTCAATAAATTTTTCTTTTGCCTGTAAAATTTTATCTTTTTTAATGGCATCAGCTTCTATTCTGGATTCTTTTATTATAGAAGATGCTTCTTTTTTTGTATTTCTTAAAATCTTATTTGCCTTTGATTTTTCAAGTGATTTGGCAATTACATAACCTATTGCCAACCCTATTCCTATACCAATAATAATTGATATTATATATTCTATCATAATGTAATTTTTAGATATAAAAAAACCTACATTAGTTTGGTTTTTATGTAAACTCCTAAAAACAAGTTTAGAGCTAACTAACTGATCATGGATCCGTTCAAGACGGCTTGCTTTAACAGAATAGACTCACTCTTCATAAAAATGTAACGTTGAGTTTAACAAACAATAACTAATGTAGGCAGTATTATTAATTAATAATTTTAAAGAACGTATTTACTTTAAATGAGTTGCTAACAATTCATTCAATATATTTAATTTTTTTTCAGCTTCTACAGTATCTTCTTCGTTATTAATGGCTTTTATTTCTATAATTGAGGCAAATTGCAAGGCACACATTGCCAAGACATCTTGCTTATCACTTACTGCATAATTCTTTTCAAATTTCGCAACCAAATCGTTTATTTTAGTAGCAGCCTTTCTCATACCTTCCTCTTCAACTTCATTTTTTACGACTAGGGGATATACTCTTCCTGCTATGGTTACTTTTATTTTTAAAGGTTCAGCCATTTTTAAAGAACTTACTCGCTTAATTGGGTTATACAAACATCAATTTCACGAATTAACGCATTTATTTTGAGTTTTGTATCTCTTGTATTATCATTACTGCCTTCTATAGTTTTAGCTATTTTTAAAGATTGATAATTTTTTTCAATCTGTTCAAATTGCTGTTTTTCTTTAGCTATCTGATGTTCTAAAAGTGTAACTTTTTGAAGTAGTAACTCATTTTCCTCTTTCAAAAAACGATAGTTTTCCAAAAGTAGTTTGAGTTTATCTTCTACTAAATTAACAACTTGTGTTATATTATTCATTCAGCTATTAAGAATTAACTATGTTTTACAAAGTTAACATTCGTATCTTAATATTACAACTGTTTTCACGATATTTGGTATTTTAATTGAATTATATATTTTCTAAATAGCAAATATTAAACATTATTGAAAATATAATTTGTTATTTTAGCCTAAAATTTATTTGTGAAAAAAATTTCATTTTTAGTACTATTTATATTCGTTTTAGATGTATTTTCTCAAGGTACTGCAGCTAAAGTTTTTAATTATCCTCAAAATAACTTTAGAAGCCCATTAGACATTCCATTATATTTATCTGGAACATTTGGAGAACTTAGAAGTAATCATTTCCATTCTGGCTTAGATTTAAAAACAGCTCAAAAAGAAGGATTAAATGTGTACACTGCAGATGAAGGCTATGTTTCTAGAATTAAAATATCACTTTGGGGTTATGGAAAAGCCATCTATGTGACACATCCTAATGGGTATACAACGGTATATGCTCATCTAAAAAAATTTAATAAAAGAATTGAAGATTACGTAAAAAAACAACAGTATAAAAAGGAAAGTTTTGAAATTCAATTATTCCCATCGGCAGCAACTTTGCCTGTTTCTAAAAATGAAATAATTGCTTTTTCGGGAAGTACAGGTGGTTTTGCAGGTCCACATCTACATTTTGAAATTAGAGATACCAAAACTGAAAAACCTATCAACCCTTTGTTTTTTGGCTTGAATGTTAGCGACTCCAAAAAACCAAGAATCAATTCACTTATTGGATATGCATTAAATGACAATTCTCATATCAACAAGTTAAATAATTCTTCAAAAATTACGATTTTAAATACAAGTAATGGTGATTTGATTGCAAAAAAAATAATTGCTCATGGAGATATTGGTTTTGGAATTAACACTTATGATCAACAAGATGGATCGCATAACAAAAATGGTTTATACAGTTTAGAAATGTTTGTAAATGGCACAAAAACTCATGAATTTAAAACCAGTTCTTTTTCTTTTTCTGAATCAAAATACATTAACCTACTAATTGACTATGAGCGCTTTAGTAAACTAAAACAACGAATTCAAAAATGCTTTACTGTACCCTTGAATAAATTGAGTATGTTTTCAAAATCAACTGGTAATGGTATTATATCTATTAAAGATAATATGAATTATACCGTTGAAATTATTGCAAAAGATTTTAAAGGAAACTCACAAAAAATTAAAATTCCTATTATTGGTAAAAAAAATGTTGAAATTATTACGACTTCAAAAAAAGTAACTCCATATAAAATAAATTACAAGGAGTTTAATAAATTTTCAAAAGAAGGTATTACAGTTGCTTTTCCCAAAAACACTTTTTATGAAAATTTCTTTTTAGACTTCAATATTCAGGATACACTAGTAACTGTTCACACTCCTTCACTGCCCTTACACAAAAATTACACCTTAACTTTTGATGTTTCAAAATATCCTGAAGCAGATAAAAAACAATTATATATTGCTTCCTATAATGATAAAGGAATGCCACAATATAATAATACAGTAAAAAATGAAAATACATTTTATACAAACACAAAAATACTAGGAACCTACGGTTTGGTTACTGACACCACTATTCCTGAAATAACTCTAAAAAACTTTAAAACGGAACAATGGGTTACTCATTTTAAAACATTGAAAGTTAAAATAGCTGATAAACAATCTGGTATTAATTCGTATCGTGCTGAAATTGATGGGAAATGGGCATTAATGGAGTACAATGTAAAAACAGGATTATTGACTTACAATTTAAGTGATCGAAGATTTGATAATGCAAAGCACAACTTAAAAATTGTGGTAACCGATAATGTTGGAAATAAAAATACCCTAAACTCAATTTTTTACCGAAAAAAATAAACACTTTTGAAAGCATTCCTAAAATTACTGCTGTTATTATGTACATTTAACATTTTTGCCCAAAATGGGATTGTTAAGGGTATTATTAAAGATCAAAATAATAAACCTATTGAAGGTGTTGCTGTTACTTATTTAAGCAAAGGAAGTTCTTCCAATAAAAAAGGAGAATTTCAATTATCCGTTCCTGCCAATAAACAACTTACAATTACTTTTAGTCATGTTGCTTATCTTGAATATCAAAAAACCTTGTCAGTACCAAAAAATAAAACCATCCGATTATACCCTATTTTAGAACTTAAAATTGAAGAAATTAAAGAAGTTGTTGTAAAAAACCTCAAAAATAATGCACAAGGAACTGTCACTGTTAATCCTTCTGATATTACAAAAATACCTGGTGCTAATCAGGGTGTTGAAAATATTTTAATGACATTGGCAGGAGTTAATAATAACAACGAACTAAGCACACAATACAACGTTCGCGGAGGTAATTTTGATGAAAACCTAGTATATGTTAATGGTATTGAAGTGTATCGTCCTTTTTTAATTCGTTCAGGGCAACAGGAAGGTTTGAGTTTTGTAAATGGTGATATGGTAGAAAACGTGAAGTTTTCTGCAGGAGGATTTCAAGCAAAATACGGCGATAAATTATCATCGGTTTTAGATATAACTTATAGAACACCTGAAGAATTTTCAGTCACTGCTCACGCTAGTTTATTAGGAGGTAGTATTACCGTTGAAGGAAAATTATTAAACAATAAATTAAGTGCAATAGTTGGCGCCCGTTATAGAGATAACACATTGTTTATCAATAGTAAAGATATTCAAACGAATACCAATCCTAACTTTACCGATGTGCAATCCTATTTATCATATCTTGTGAATGACAAACTTAAAATTGATTTCTTAGGAAATTTTTCACTCAACAATTACAATTACACCCCTAAATCCAGAAGAACAAAATTTGGAACAATTTCAGAACCTCTGGAACTTATTGTGTATTACAACGGACAAGAAAAAGATCAGTTTCAAACATTGTTTGGGGCTTTTAAAGGAAGTTATATTGTAAATGAAAATTTAAATATGAGCGTAACAACTTCAGCCTACCATACTATTGAAGAGGAATACTATGATATTTTAGCAAGTTATAATTTAGGAGAAGTTAATAATGATTTTGGTGCTGATGATTTTGGGGAAGTTGAATTTTCAGAAGGTATTGGCTCTCAATTAAATCATGCAAGAAATGATTTAGATGCTTTAATAGGAAATGCTGAATTTAAAGCAACCTATAAGAAAGGGGAACATTTATTTGACACAGGTTTAAAATATCAATTTGAAGATTTTAAGGATCGTATTAAAGAATGGGAAGTCATTGATTCTGTTGGTTTTGCAGTTCGCCCTCCAAACCACATTCCAAACAATCAACCTTACGAACCATTTTCGGGTGATATTGAACCTTATCAAAATATTCAAGCTAAAAATCATGTTAAAATAAACAGAGTTACAGGTTTTGCTCAGTATAGTAAAAACACCCAATGGAATGAGCATAAAGTTTGGTTCAACTTAGGAGCACGAGCTCATTTATGGAATATTTCAGGAAATGGAATTGAAAGTAACAACAGTCAGGTTTTTAGTGTACGTGGGCAATTTGCTATTAAACCAGATTGGGAAAAGGATATGTTGTTTAGACTTGCAGCCGGAAGCTATCATCAACCACCTTTTTACAAAGAACTTAGAAATAATACAGGTGAAGTTATCCCTACTGTTGAAGCACAAAAATCGGTTCAAATGGTAGTAGGAAATGAGTATAGTTTTCAACTTTGGAACAGACCTTTTAAATTAATTTCTGAAGCTTATTACAAAAATTTAAGTAATGTAAATTCATATACAATAGACAATGTTAAAATAAGATATGCTGCTAACAATAACGCTAAAGCCTATGCTACCGGGGTTGATTTAAGGCTTAATGGTGAGTTTGTTCCAGGCACTCAGAGTTGGATTAGTCTTGGTTTTTTGAAAACTGAAGAAAATATAGGCAATCAAGGATATATTTCAAGACCAACCGATCAACGTTTTAAATTTGCAATGTTATTTCAGGATTATGTTCCAAATATACCAAACATTAAAATGTATTTAAATTTGGTTTTCAATACGGGAGTTCCGGGTGGCTCACCTTCGTATGTTAATCAATATGATTACCAGCATAAATTAGACTCTTACAAAAGAGCGGATATTGGTATTTCATACGTTTTTATTGATAAACAAAATACTGCTACCCAAAACTGGCTTCGTAACTTCAAAGAATTTTCATTAGGATTTGAAATATTCAATATGTTCGATGTAAATAATTCAATTACCAATACCTGGGTAAGAGATGTGTATTCAAAACGATACTATGGTATCCCAAATTATATGACTCAACGTGTATTGAACATAAAATTAGACGTGAAATTTTAACGTATATTTTTTTCAAACAAGTATAAATTAGGTCAATATTTGACTTGTGTGCTGTTTTGTTTTAACTTTTGAAATCACATCTTCAATAATTCCGTTTTCATCAATTACAAATGTAGTTCTATGAATTCCTTCATATTCACGACCCATGAATTTTTTAGGTCCCCATACTCCAAAAGCATTAATTACTGATTTGTCTTCGTCGGCTAAAAGAGGAAATGGCAACTCATTTTTAGTAATAAAATTTTGCTGACGTTTTGCCGAGTCGGCACTTACACCAAGTATATCATATCCTTTATCCAAAAAGGTTTGATAATTATCTCTTAAATTACAAGCCTCCATAGTGCAACCTGGCGTACTTGCTTTTGGATAAAAAAATAAAATGAGTTTTTTTCCTTTATAGTCTGAAAGTTTAATAGTTTTCGCTTGTTGGTCCAATGCTTCAAAATTAGGTACTGTATCCCCTATTTTTAATGTCGTCATAATTTGTATTTTAGCTTTTTGTAAATATAGTAAAAATGACAAAAAAAGAACGTGTGCAATTCGTAATTGATACTCTTGAGAAATTATATCCCAAAACACCAATTCCTTTAAACCATACGGACCCATATACACTATTAATTGCTGTTTTATTATCAGCTCAAAGTACTGATGCTCGAGTAAACATCATTACTCCTTTACTATTTGAAAAAGCCAACAACCCTTACGATATGGTTAAATTAACCGTAGAAGAAATCAAGGACATTATTAGGCCTGTAGGCTTGTCGCCAATGAAATCAAAAGGTATTTATGGTTTATCAAAAATTTTAATTGAAAAACATCAAGGAAGAGTTCCTCAAAATTTTGAAGATTTAGAGGCTTTACCGGCTGTTGGGCATAAAACGGCAAGTGTTGTTATGAGTCAGGCATTTAATATACCAGCATTTCCTGTTGACACTCATATTCATAGATTAATGTACCGCTGGAATTTAAGTAGCGGAAAAAATGTAACGCAAACAGAAAAAGACGCAAAACGACTATTTCCAAAAGAATTATGGAATAAACTCCACCTTCAAATTATTTATTATGGAAGGCAATATTCTCCAGCTCGTGGTTGGGATATTAAAAAAGATATTATTACAAAAACTATTGGCAGAAAAACTTTATTGAAATAAAAAACCCATCTTGGTTAAAGATGGGTTCAAACATTAATTCAACTGCAGCTCGATATATTGTTTTTTGTTGGTTTTTACTATTCTTAATTGTTTCGAATAGTTAAGCAAATATTGAACTGTTTTTTGTTTAGGTTGCTCCTTAACAGAAGCATTCTCAGAGTAAAGTTTCATCATATTATTTTGTTTATTAGTTATATAACGATGAAATTTTACAAATAGTATTAATTCACTAAAATTATTTTATGCTTTTCAATTAATTTTCTCAAATTAATCAAAGCATATCGCATTCTTCCTAAGGCAGTATTAATACTAACGTCAGTATTTTCAGCAATTTCTCTAAAACTCATATCCTTATAAATACGCATTAAAAGAACTTCTTTTTGATCTTCAGGTAATTCATATATAAGCTCTCTTACATCGTTTAAAATTTGATTTTTAATCAACTCATTTTCAATATTTAATTTTTCATCACTAATCACTGAAAAAATATCAAAATCATCTCTATTTTTAAACATTGGCATGCGTTTATTTTTTCTAAAATAATCAATTACCAAATTATGTGCTATCCGCATAATCCAGGGTATAAATTTACCTTCTTCGTTATAATTTCCTTTTTTAAGTGTTTTTATAACTTTAATAAACGTATCTTGAAAAATATCTTCTGCTATTTCTCTATCTAATACTTTTGAAAAAATAAAACTAAATATTCGTTGCTGATGTCTTTGAATTAAAACTTCTAACGATCTTTCACTTCCGTTAATGTAATTACTGACTAAAACGCCATCTGAAATTTTTGCACTTCTCATAATTCTAAATATTTAAAAGGCTATATATTTAGTTCCTTATTGTTAATAATTTTACGAAAAGTAATGTTATGGAATAGGCTTATTTATTTAATTAAAGCGGTTCAAATATGCATTAATATTTTCATTTTAGCAACTTTTATAGACTCAAATTACTAAAAACCAGCAATTTTAACACTTATTAACAAAAGTTTATCTTCTTTTGAGTTGTACAATTAAAATTCATTTTTTTGTAAGTATCTTTGCAATTATTCATTTTTTAAAACTATAAATGACTCGTAATTTCGATACATTAAACCCAAAGGAAAATATTTTAATTAAAGGTGCAAAACTTCATAACCTAAAAAATATTGATGTTGCAATACCTAGAAATAAGTTGGTTGTAATTACAGGTTTATCGGGTTCAGGAAAATCAAGTTTGGCGTTTGATACTTTATTTGCTGAAGGTCAGCGTAGGTACGTGGAAAGTTTATCGTCATATGCTCGTCAGTTTTTAGGAAGACTGAATAAACCTAAAGTTGATTACATTAAAGGTATTGCACCTGCAATTGCCATAGAACAAAAAGTTAACTCAACCAATCCGAGATCTACGGTTGGCACTTCAACAGAGGTGTATGATTATTTGAAATTGTTATTTGCCCGTATTGGTAAAACCTACTCTCCTATTTCGGGAAATAAGGTAAAAAAACATACCGTTACAGATGTTATTAGATTCATCAAAAAATTAAATAAAAAAGAAAAATTACTCTTATTAGCTCCCGTCCATATACCTGAAGACAGAAGTGTTTTACAAACTTTAAAAATTTTAGCACAACAAGGCTATGCCAGAATAAAATACAAAGGTGAAATTTTACGAATAGAAGAAATTAACAATGAAATTGAGCATGATTTCTATTTAGTAATTGATAGAATTATTGTAAAAAATGATGACGATTTTTACAATCGTTTAGGTGATGCCGTTCAAACTGCTTTTTTTGAAGGAAAAGGAGCTTGTATTATTGAAGAAATTGAAAACAAAAGACAAACTATTTTTAATAATAGATTTGAACTTGACGATATTCAGTTTATTGAACCTAATACGCATTTCTTTAGTTTTAATAACCCTTACGGTGCTTGCCCTAAATGTGAAGGCTATGGAAATGTTATAGGTATTGATGTGGATTTAGTAGTGCCAAATACCTCACTTTCCATTCTAGACAATGCCATTTTACCTTGGAAATCAGATTCTTTCAAAAAATACAAATCTGATTTGATAAACAATGCATATAACTTTGGAATCTCTGTTCACAAACCTTGGTTTGAACTTACCGAAGAAAACAAGCAACTTATTTGGAATGGAAATGAAACTTTTGACGGATTACATCAATTTTTTAGACGTCTAGAAGAAAAAAGCTATAAAATTCAATACAGAGTTATGCTTTCGCGTTATCGTGGAAAAACAACCTGCACTACATGTTATGGAAAAAGATTAAGAAAAGAAGCTGGTTATGTTAAAATAAATGGAAAAAGCATTAGTGAATTGGTAGATTTACCTTTAGATGAACTAGCCATTTTCTTTGATAATTTAATTCTTGACAACTACGAAAAAGACATTGCAAAAAGGTTACTGGCTGAAATAAACAATCGCTTGCAATTTTTAAATGATGTTGGTCTTAATTATTTAACTTTAAATAGAACTTCAAACACATTATCTGGTGGTGAAAGTCAGCGAATTAACCTTGCAACATCGTTAGGCAGTAGTTTGGTTGGCTCTATGTATATTTTAGATGAACCAAGTATAGGATTGCATCCAAAAGACACTGAAAAGTTAATTAAAGTACTTAAAAACTTACGTGATTTAGGTAATACAGTAATTGTTGTTGAACACGATGAAGATATTATGAAAGCTGCCGATGTTATTATTGATATTGGACCTAAAGCTGGCACTCACGGAGGTAATATTGTAGCCGAAGGTTCTTATGCTAAAATTTTAAAAAGTAATTCTTTAACTGCTCAATATTTAAACAATAAGTTAAAAATTAATGTTCCTGAGAAAAGAAGAACTTTTAACCACCAAATTGATGTTGTTGGAGCTCGCGAACATAATTTAAAAAATATTGATGTAACATTTCCTTTAAACACCTTAACTGTTGTTACAGGAGTTTCTGGAAGTGGAAAAAGTACTTTGGTCAGTAAAATTTTATACCCTTCAGTTCAAAAAACAATTGGTGGTTACGGTGAAAAAGTAGGTCAGTTTACTGAGTTGAAAGGTGATACTCATAAGTTGGAACATATTGAATTTATTAATCAAAATCCAATAGGAAGATCCAGTCGCTCAAATCCAGTAACATACGTAAAAGCATATGACGATATTAGAGCTTTATTTGCTTCTGAAAAATTATCAAAAATAAGAAATTATAAACCTAAACACTTCTCATTCAACGTAGAAGGCGGGCGCTGCGAGAAATGTAAAGGAGATGGTGAGGTTACTATTGAAATGCAATTTATGGCCGATGTACATTTAGAATGTGATGTCTGCAAAGGTAAACGATTTAAAAAAGAAGTATTAGAGGTTAAATTTCAAGATAAATCAATTAGTGATATTTTAAATTCAACCATAAACACAGCTATTGCATTTTTTATTGAACATAATGAAAATAAAATTGTAAAAAAATTACAGCCACTACAAGATGTTGGTTTGGGGTATGTTACCTTAGGTCAGGCGTCATCTACACTATCAGGAGGTGAAGCACAGCGAATAAAATTAGCTTCATTTTTAGTAAAAGGAACACGCCAAAGTAAATCGTTGTTTATTTTTGATGAGCCCACTACTGGTTTACATTTTCACGATATTCAAAAACTATTGAACTCATTCAATGCACTTATCGCAAACGGACATTCAATAATAGTTATTGAACATAATATTGATTTAATTAAATGTGCCGATTATATTATTGATTTAGGCAAAGAAGGCGGTAAAAAAGGTGGCAACTTAGTCTTTCAAGGAACCCCTGAAGAATTAATTATTCAAAAAGAATCATTTACTGCTCAGTATTTAAAGGATAAATTAAAAAAGCTGAATTAAAATTCAGCTTTATATATCAATAGAAATAAGTTCATTTATTCTTTTTCAGCTTCAAGTGTGGTTAGCTTACTTTTTGCCAATACAAATTCTGGAAACAATACAACTGCACGTTCAAAACTTGTTTTTGCTTCCGTATTTTTTTCCATACTCAATTCTATCAGCCCCTGTAAATAAGCAATCGCAGCTTTCAATCTCACATTTTGATTGTAGTTTTTATTTACCTGAAATGTAACTGTCATATTTTCAATATCAGGTAACTCATTTGCTTTTTTTATTGATACTAATGCTGCATCATATTTTTTTATAGCTAGTTGCAAACCAGCTATTTTATAGGCATGGTAACTATTGTTAGTTTTTTCCAACAAATTAGAATAGGCTTCAATTGATTTATCTAAAACCCCCATTGATTCTAATGAAACAGCACTCATTTCTAATAGCTCATTGTTGTTGGGTTTATTTTTTAAAATATCATTGGTAACTAAAAAGCACGAAACATATTTTCTGTTATTAAAATATAGATATGCTAAACTGTCTTTGTAAGTGCTAGCTGGGCCTTCCAAAGCAATAATTGTATACATAGCATTTATTGCTACAGCATTATCACTATAAGTAAAGGCCTGTTTTAACTTTTGTTTTTCCAATTCAACAGAACTTGTAGTTTGTGCTATTGCTGAAATAGTGATTAAAAACGTGCATATATATATGATGTTTTTCATTTTTTAAGGATTATTGTTTTATTATTTGTTTGTAAAAATAAGTGAATTCATTGAAAATATTCGTTAATAATATGCTAATACTAACTAGCTAAAATTGCTTTATTTATTTTTTTAACCAATACAGGTCCTTCATAAATAAATCCGGTATAAATTTGAATTAAATCTGCCCCTGCATTTATTTTTTCTAGAGCATCTTCAGCTGAATGAATACCTCCAACACCAATTATTGGAAATGCTTTATTTGATTTCTCAGATAAGTATTTAATTACTTTTGTACTAAGGTCTTTAACTGGTTTTCCACTTAACCCACCATTTCCAATATTAGTTAACATTTCTTCAGAAGCTTTTAACCCTTTTCTGTTTATTGAAGTATTTGAAGCAATTACACCTTCAATATTTGTTAAAGCAACCAATTCAATAATTTCATCCAATTGTATTTCGTTCAAATCCGGTGCAATTTTCAATAAAATAGGCTTATGTGTTGTAAATGTTTTATTTAACTTTTTAACTTCAGTAATCAATTCCAGCAAATAGTCCTTATCAGTTAATTTAGCATGACTTCCTACATTAGGACAACTTACATTTAATACAAAATAATCAACATAAGGATGCAATGCTTTAAAACAATCTAAATAATCTACGGTATAGTCTTTTGGTAGTGTAGAAGTATTTTTTCCTATATTTCCTCCTATTATAATTTTACCTTTATTCTTTTTTAATTGTTGAATAGCAGCTTTTAACCCTTTGTTGTTGAAACCCATCCTATTAATCAATGCGTTATCAGCTTTTAATCTAAAAATACGTTTTTTCGGATTTCCTTCCTGTGCCTTTGGTGTTACTGTTCCAATTTCAACAAATCCAAAGCCAAAATTTGCCAACTCATTATATAAAACTGCATTTTTATCAAAACCCGCTGCCAAACCCACAGGGTTTTTGAATGTTAATCCGAATAATTTACGCTCTAATTTTTTATTATTAACACTAAATATACTTCTAAAGATAGCATTAACACCTGGTACTTTTGAAAGTGTTTTAATTAGAAAAAAAGTGAAATGATGAATTTTTTCCGGATCAAAAAGAAAAAATAAACGACGAATGACAGCTTTATACATTAATTCTAAGTTTGTGTAAAAATATAAAAAAAGCCTTTAGAAACTAAAGGCTTAATACTATTATCTTAATGTTGCACCAACATTTTTTTCAAATGTTTGCTGCAACTTCTGCATTATTTTATCAATTTGCTTATCAGTCAATGTTTTATTTTCATCTTGCAATAAGAAACTAACTGCGTACGATTTTTTCCCATCTTCCAACTTATCACCTTCATAAACATCAAATAAATCTACTTCTTTTAAAAGTTTTCTTTCAGACTGGAAAGCTAAGTTATAAATTTCTTTAAATGAAACATCTTTATCTACCAACAAGGCAAAATCACGTTTTACAGCTGGGAATTTCGGCATTTCAGAAACTTTGATAGTTGATTTCCCTCCTACTTTCAACATATTTCCCCAATTAAAATCAGCAAATAATACTTCCTGCTTAATTCCAAATTCCTTTAAAACAGATTGCTTTACTATACCTAAATCAACCAATTTAATTTTTCCTAAACTTAATGTAATTCCTTCTGAAAAGACATCATTTTTAGTAGGATTTGTTTTTAGATTTGAAATTCCTAATCTTGCCAGCAACGCTTCAACAATTCCTTTTAAATAAAAGAAGTCTGAAGTTTTTTGAGATAGATTCCAACTTTCTGTTGTTCTATTTCCTGAAACAAATAAAGTTAAATGTTTTTGCTCATCATAACCACTTTCAAACTGGTGATATGTTTTCCCAAACTCAAAGAATTTAAGCGAATTATTTTTTCTGTTTATATTGTATATCACCGACTCTAACCCGCTAAAAAGTAATGATTGACGCATTACCCCTAAATCGTTACTTAAAGGATTTAGCATTGTTACATTGTGCTCTTCATTTAACATATCCGATAATTTTAAATAATCAGATTTTGTCAATGAATTTGCCATTGTTTCATTAAAACCTTGAGCAACTAATTGATTAGATACCATGTTTTCAATTTTCACATTGTCAAATTCAGAAAAAGAAATAGATGTATTGAGTTTATGTGAAAATTCAACATTGTTATAACCGTATACACGTAAAATTTCTTCAATTACATCCGCTTCTCTGGTAACATCAACGCGGTAAGAAGGAATCGTTAATCCAACTCCCCCATCAGTTACACTGTTTACCTTAATATCTAATGAAGTTAAAATACTTTTCACTACTTCTCTAGGAATTTGAGCACCAATAAGTCTGTCCATTTTTTCATAAGACAAGAACACCTGAAAATCTTCAATTTTGTTTGGATATAAATCAATCAATTCCGAAGTAACTTTTCCTCCTGTTATTTCAACAATTAAATTAGCAGCTCGTTTCAAAGCATATTTTGTGATATTAGAATCAATACCTCTTTCAAACCTAAAAGATGCATCGGTATTTAAAGCATGACGTTTTGCAGTTTTTCGAATTGAAACTGGATTAAAATAAGCACTTTCTAAAAATATTGAAGTAGTATTTTCAGTAACACCAGAATCTATTCCGCCAAAAACACCTGCAATACACATTGGATCTTCATTTCCATTGCAAATCATCAAATCTTCTTCATGTAACTCCCTTTCAACACCATCTAATGTCGTAAATTTTGTTCCTGAAGCCAATGTTTTAACAATAACTTTACTTCCTTTAACTTTTATAGCATCAAACGCATGCAATGGTTGTCCTAACTCATGTAACACATAATTAGTTACGTCAACTACATTGTTAACCGGTGTTAAACCAATAGCTTTTAATCTATTTTGAAGCCATACTGGAGATTCTTTGACTTCAATTCCTGAAATTGAAACTCCTGCATAACGTGGTGCTCTATCATTATCTTCAACAACCACATCAAATTTTAATGTTCTGTCATCTACGTGAAAGTCACTAACAGACGGCGATATTAATTCTAAAGATATTCCTTGTTGAATTAAACCTGCGCGTAAATCTCGAGCTACCCCATAATGACTCATACCATCGGCCCTGTTAGGAGTTAATCCTATTTCAAAAACTTCGTCTTTTTCAATATTAAAAACTTCTGCCGCAGAAGTTCCGGCTTCTAAATCATCATCCAACACCATAATACCATCATGACTGGTTCCTAAACCAAGTTCATCTTCAGCACATATCATTCCATGGCTCTCTTCACCTCTAATTTTACCTTTTTTTATTTTGAAGCTCTTTCCTTTATCATCATATAAAATAGTTCCAATAGTTGCTACAGGTACTGTTTGACCTTCTGCAACGTTTGGTGCACCACAAACAATTTGTACTGGGTGGTCATCTCCTAAATCAACAGTTGTCACTTTTAATCTATCAGCATTTGGATGTTGTTCGCAAGTCAATACTTTTCCAACAACTATTCCTGCCAAACTACCTTTAATAGATTCAACAGTTTCAATTCCTTCCACTTCCAAACCTAAATCAGTTAATAATTCTCCAGTTTTTTCAGCTTCCCAATCAATCTTTAAAAACTGTTTTAACCAATTGTATGATATTTTCATTTTTTTCTTTTTTATCGAAGATGCAAAGATAATCAATTGAAGTTAATTGTTATTAATTATAAATCAAAAGTTGGTGTTTTAAAGAAGCACTCAATTCAAAAACAAACTAACTTATGTTAGACCAAATAGTGCTATTTCTGCTTATTTCAGTATAGGCACTTTTTATTGGTAAATTTTCGGGTAAATGTAGCGTAGCATCAGTATTTAAAACATCAATTGCTATATTACGAGCCGATAATAAGATTTGAGAATCTTTAACAATATCGGCAATTCTTAAATTCAAAACACCACTTTGTTGAGTGCCCATTAAATTTCCAGGACCTCTTAATTTTAAATCAACCTCTGCAATTTCAAAACCATCACAGGTTCTAACCATAGTTTCTAATCGTGTTTTAGCATCACTAGACAATTTAAAACCAGTCATTAAAATACAATAACTTTGATCGGCTCCACGCCCTACTCTTCCTCGTAACTGATGTAATTGAGACAATCCAAAACGTTCAGCACTTTCAATTACCATTACACTTGCATTGGGTATATTCACCCCTACCTCTATAACCGTTGTAGCCACCATAATTTGAGTTTCACCATTTAAAAATCGCTGCATTTCAAATTCTTTGTCTTGTGCTTTCATTTTTCCATGAACTATACTTACCTGATATTCAGGTTTTGGAAAATCACGTGAAATACTTTCGAACCCATCCATTAAATCTTTGTAATCCATAGCCTCAGATTCATTAATTAAAGGATATACAATATAAACCTGACGCTCTTTGGCAATTTCTTCTTTCAAAAACTTAAATACTGAAAGTCTATTTGCATCATAGCGATGTGCTGTTTTTATTGCTTTTCTTCCCGGGGGTAATTCATCAATTACTGAAATATCCAAATCGCCATATAAGCTCATAGCTAAGGTTCGAGGAATGGGTGTAGCTGTCATTACTAAAATATGAGGAGGCAACTCATTTTTCAACCACATTTTTGATCGTTGTGCAACTCCAAATCTATGTTGTTCATCAACAATTGCCAGCCCTAAGTTCTTGAATTTTACTTTATCTTCAATCAATGCGTGCGTGCCTATTAAAATATCTAATTCGCCTGATTCAAGTTGTTCGTGCAATGTTTTCCGTTCTTTACTTTTTGTAGAACCTGTCAATAATTTTATCGAAACATCCATACCTTTTAGCAAGTCAACAATTGAATTAAAATGTTGAGTAGCTAATATTTCGGTGGGTGCCATTAATGCCGCCTGAAATCCGTTATCCAGTGCTATTAACATAGTTAATAAAGCTACAATGGTTTTTCCAGAGCCAACATCTCCCTGTAACAATCTATTCATTTGAGCTTTAGAGCCTATGTCTTTCCTAATCTCTTTTAACACCCTTTTTTGTGCATTTGTTAAATTAAAAGGTAAATCATTCTTGTAAAAACTATTAAAATGATCTCCCACTTTCTCGAAAACAAATCCTTTTATTTTAGATTTTCTTACAATCTTTTTTCGAATAAGCTGCAACTGAATAAAAAACAATTCTTCAAATTTTAATCTAAACTGAGCTTTGGTTAGCAACTTTTGATTTTTAGGGAAATGAATATTTAAAAGTGCATCTTTTTTTGATATGAGTTGCAATTTTTCGAGAATTGAACTTGAAAGGGTTTCTTTAAAATTGCCTTGCACTTCTTCAAATAAATTTTGAATAATTTTTGAAATAACCCTGCTGCTTATACCTTTATTTACCAACTTTTCAGTTGAAGGATAAATTGGTTGCATGGCGCTTTGCAAATTCTTTTTATATGTTGCTACCAGCTCCATATCAGGATGTGGCATAGTATACATACCATTAAAATAATTAGTTTTCCCAAAAATTACGTATGGAGTATTTACTTTAAGTGACTCTTTAATCCATTTTGCACCTCTAAACCAAACCAGTTCCATAGTTCCTGTATCATCAATAAAAGTTGCTACCAATCTGCTGCCACGCTTTTGTTTAACTGTTTTTATATGACTGATTTTACCAATAATTTGGACTTCAGATGAATTTTGCTGAAGTTGATTGATTTTAAAAAACTTGGTGCGATCTAAATACCTATTCGGAAAAAAGTTTATCAAATCTCCAAAAGTATGAATACCTAATTCCGATTTCAAAATTTCCGCTCTGCTTGGGCCAACACCTTTCAGATATGAAATAGCAGTATTTAGTGAATAAATGGACATTTATTTTTTTAATACACGAAGATAGTCATATAAACAGCAAATCACAATTTCTTATCATCAAATTACGTACCTTTGCCACCCAAAATTTTTTATATGAGATTGCATAGAAATTTAGTTTTTACAGTAGTAGATTCCATTAAATTAATTTTCAATGAAGATGAATACGCTGATAAAGTTGTAGAAAAAGCGCTAAAACGCGATAAACGCTGGGGAGCAAGAGACCGAAAATTTATTGCTGAAACTATTTATGATATGGTTCGCTGGAAAAGATTGTACAATGAAATTGCCGGAAGTAAATCTCATTACACTACTGAAAACGTATGGAAAAACTTTGCTGTTTTAGCGGTTTTGAAAGGTTATGAATTACCTGACTGGAATCAACTTCAAGGTATACCTGCACGAAGAATTAAAGGTAAATTTGATGAATTACAAAAAACCAGAGTTTTTAAAGAGTCAATTCCTGATTGGATGGACAAACGTTGTATTGAAGAATTAGGTGAAAAACATTGGTCTAAAGAAATTCAAGCTTTAAACCAACAAGCATCAGTTATACTACGTACAAATACTTTGAAAACTACGAAGCAAGCTCTTCAGAAGAAATTATCTGAAGAAGGTATTGAAACTGTATGTATTGATGGTTACAAGCAAGCGTTACAATTAGTTGAACGTGCCAATGTATTTAAAACCGAAGCATTTAAATTAGGTTATTTTGAAGTTCAAGATGCTTCGTCGCAATTAGTGGCTGAATATTTAGATGTAAAACCAGGTATGCGTGTAATTGACACTTGCGCCGGTGCTGGTGGAAAAACATTGCATTTGGCTGCTTTAATGGAAAATAAAGGACAATTGATTGCGACTGATATTTACGAAAGCAAATTAAAAAAACTTAAAATTAGAGCTCGCAGAGCTGGCGTTCACAATGTTACTACTAAAGTAATTGAATCAGCAAAAGTGATAAAAAAAATGAAAAATACTGCCGATGCAGTTTTAATTGATGCCCCTTGTAGTGGTATTGGGGTTTTAAAAAGAAACCCAGATAGTAAATGGAAACTACAACCTGAGTTTGTAGAAAATATTATAAAAACGCAGGCTGAAATTTTTGAAAATTACTCAAAATTAGTAAAAGTAAATGGTAATTTAGTATATGCTACCTGTTCTGTTTTACCTTCTGAAAACGAAAAACAAGTGGCTCATTTTTTAGAAAAGAATTCAAATTTTGAATTTATCAAAGAAAACAAAGTTTCTTCATCCAAAACTGGTTTTGATGGTTTTTATATGGCTTTGTTAAAAAGAAAAAGTTAAACATCAATTTCTATGGCTAAATCTGGTAGAGCAAAAAACACTCAAAACAAAGCAAAACATAGTAAACTCATTGAAAAAAAGTTAAAAAAGTTACGAGATGAAAAAATTACCAGAGAAATTCGATTAAAAAATCTAGTAACAAAAATGAACCAACAAAAGAACCAATAATAAGTTTTAATCTATTATTGATTCACCATTTAAATTGGTGGTGAGTACATCGCTCATATAATTAAAAAATGGTCGCATTGCTCGAAATGATTTTTCCACTTCATTCAGAAAATCGTCTGCTAAAACTTCTTTATCAGTAAATCTTCTTGATATAATAAACTGCTTCATTCTTATTAAATCTACATCAGGATGTTGTTTATCAAAACCTCTTGGTGCAGTTTTCAAACTATCTCCCTGCAGCTTACCAAAATATTTTACAAAATTCTCTTCATTAATAATTTCTCTAATTTCTGAAGTGTCCATCTCAAACTCCTTTCGAATTCGAAATAAATCATCTTTATTAGGATTCCAAAAACCTCCGCCTAAAAAACTTCCTTTTGGTTCAATATGCAAATAATAACCTCCTCTACGCTCTTTCCCTTCTCTTACAAAACCTCCGGAAAAATGGGTTTTATAGGGTGTTTTATCTTTTGAAAAACGAACATCTCGATAAATACGAAACATTTTTAGTTTCTCGATAGCATCGTTTTTTTCTAATTCTAATTGTAAAGATTCAAAAAACGCTTTTGTATTATTCTGTTCAATTTGAAATTCAGGCTTATGCTCATTAAACCAATCACGATTGTTATTTTGTTTTAATTTTACAAGAAAATTTAGTGTTGATTTAGAAATTGAACCCATCTTTTTATTTTTTTTAGCACTCTAAGATTCTAAAACCTTACAAAATATTACAATCATCTATTTATGCCTGCCTTCCAATACTTTCGCAATATCCTTGAGTGTAAAACCTTTAGCTTGTAAAAGAACTAAATAATGAAACAATAAATCAGCACTTTCATTTAAAAACAAATCATCATTATTATCTTTAGCTTCAATAACAGTTTCTACCGCTTCTTCCCCAACTTTTTGAGCAATTTTGTTAATTCCTTTTTCGAACAATGAAGCTACATAGCTTTTTTCAGAATTCGCATTAATTCGCCTACTTTTAATTACATTTTCAAGTTCAGATAAAAAGCCAAAAAATTGTTCATTAGACTCATTCCAGCAGGTATCAGTACCTGTGTGACAGGTTGGTCCAACAGGATTCACTTTAATAAGCAATGTATCATTGTCACAATCATTTTTTATAGATACTAATTGCAAGAAGTTACCACTCTCTTCACCTTTAGTCCATAACCTACCTTTAGTTCTGCTAAAAAAAGTTACTTTATGTGTATCAATTGTTTTGTTATAAGCTTCCTGATTCATATAACCCAACATTAATACTTGTCTGGTTACCATATCCTGAATAATAACCGGTACTAATCCGTCATTGTTTTTATTGAAATCTATATTCATTATATTATATTTTGGTGATTGAACTGTCTCTAAATCACTATTTAATTTTAACACTTTTACCTTACTATCCAGTTAATTAAATTTACAATCTAACTGGAATATTATTATTTTTCAATTCGTTTTTTAAATCTATTATTTCAATTTCTTTAAAATGAAAAACACTGGCTGCCAAAGCTGCATCTGCTTTTCCTTTAATAAATGTATCTGCAAAATGCTGCATATTTCCAGCTCCTCCAGATGCTATTATAGGAATATTTACCAACTCGCTTAAATAAGCCAAGGCCTCATTTGCAAATCCGTTTTTAGTTCCATCGTGATTCATTGAGGTAAATAAAATTTCTCCTGCTCCACGCTGTTCAACTTCCTTTGCCCAATCAAATAATTTTACATCCGTAGGAACTTTACCACCAACTAAATGTACCATCCATTCACCATTAATTTGTTTAGCATCAATAGCAACAACCACACATTGACTTCCAAATTTAGCGGCCAATTCATTTATTAATGATGGATTTTTAAATGCTGATGAATTTATAGAAACTTTATCAGCACCTGAATTCAATAATATTTCCACATCTTCAACCGATGAAATTCCACCACCAACGGTAAATGGAATATTCACTTTTTCAGCAACATGCATTACCAATTCAGCCAAGGTTTTACGTCGTTGTTCAGTTGCTGTAATATCTAAAAACACCAACTCGTCAGCGCCTTCTTTTGCATAAATTTCTGCCAACTCAACAGGATCACCTGCATCACGTAAATCTACAAAATTTACACCTTTTACTGTTCTTCCATCTTTTATATCTAAACAGGGTATTATTCTTTTTGTAAGCATCTTAATTATTTAAAATAAAATTCTCTAATTGCTTCATACTAATTTTATGCTCGTAAATAGCTTTACCAACAATAGTACCTTCACATCCCATCTCGGCCAATCGCGGTAATTCATCGTATGTTGAAATTCCTCCTGAAGCTATTAATTTTATGTTTGCAGTTTCATTTAATATTTTTTGATACAAATCAAATGAGGGCCCTTGCAACATTCCATCTTTTGAGATATCTGTACAAATCACATAACTAACACCTTCTTTTTCATAACCTTGAATAAAAGGCACTAATTCTTTGTCAGATTCTTCTAACCAGCCTCCAACAGCTACTTTTTCATTATTGGCATCGGCACCCAAAATAATTTTGTTGGCTCCGTAATTTTTTAACCAGCTTTTAAAAGTAGTAGGATTCTTTACCGCAATGCTTCCGCCTGTAATTTGGTTTGCACCACTTTCAAAAGCAATTTTTAAATCTTCATCCGATTTTAATCCTCCACCAAAATCGATGGACAAATTAGTTTTAGACGCAATTGTTTCCAATACTTTATAATTTACAATATGGCTAGCTTTTGCACCATCTAAATCTACTAAATGTAAATACTTTACACCGTGATCCTGAAACATTTTAGCAACCTCTAAAGGATTTTCGTTGTATATTTTTTGAGTGGCATAATCTCCTTTTGAAAGACGTACGCATTTTCCATTTATTATATCTATTGCCGGGATAATTCTCATTAGTATTGTTTAATTCAATTCTTAACTATTTCTTATACTGAACTTGTTTCAGCATACTAATTTCTATTTTATGTAACTCCTAAAAAACAATTTAGAGCTACAATCTTTTATTCTACAACTCTAAAAAATTTTTCAATATTTTTTCTCCTGCCTTACTACTTTTTTCGGGATGAAACTGTACTCCGTAAAAGTTTTTTTCTTTTAAAGCAGATGCATATTTTATTCCATAATTAGTTTCAGCTATTGTTTCTTCATTTACAGGAACATAAAAACTATGCACTAAATACATATATTCCTTCTCTGAGATTCCTTTAAACAGGTCAGATTTTAAATTTTCAATTTGATTCCAACCAATTTGAGGTACTTTTTCCGTACCATCAAATTTTAGTACATCCACATCAAAAATATTCAAGCCATTGGTATTACCTTCCTCACAATACCTACACATTAATTGCATACCTAAACAAATACCCAATACTGGTTGCTTTAAGGTTGGTATTACTTTATCTAAACCTGTTGCTCTTAATTTCAACATTGCGCTACTCGCTTCACCTACACCTGGAAAAATAACTTTATCAGCATTTCTAATTTCCTGTTCATCATCAGTTAAAACAGCTTCGTACCCTAAACGTTGAATGGCAAATTTTATAGATTGTATATTTCCTGCTCCGTAATTTATAATTACTATTTTCATTTATATTGTGTATTTATCATAAAGCACACTTCGGCAAGCTGGGTGTGACAGGTTTGATATTGATTAAAACCCTTATTAATGAGATTAAAGCATTCCTTTAGTACTTGGTAAAATCATTTTTTCAGCATCACGTTTTACAGCAGCCTTAATTGCTTTTGCAAAAGCCTTAAATATTCCTTCTATTTTATGGTGTTCATTCACCCCTTCAGCCTTGATATTCAAATTACACCTTGCTCCATCGGTAAATGATTTAAATAAGTGATAAAACATTTCTGTTGGCATTGCTCCAATCATTTCTCTTTTAAATTCAGCATCCCAAACCAACCAGTTTCTACCTCCAAAATCTATAGCTACCTGCGCTAAACAATCATCCATTGGTAAACAAAAACCGTAGCGTTCAATCCCTAATTTATTACCTAATGCTTTCGCAAATACTTCACCTAAGGCAATCATGGTATCTTCAACTGTATGATGCTCATCAACTTCTAAATCACCATCCACCTGAATCGTTAAATCCATATTTCCATGACGTGCAATTTGATCAAGCATATGATCGAAAAATGCAATTCCTGTTGAAATTTCACTTTTTCCAGTACCGTCTAAATTTAGATATATATAAATCTTGGTTTCATTGGTATTTCTGGTCAATTCAGCAGTTCTATTCTTCAATTTTAGAAATTCATATATTTTCTCCCAATCATTACTCTCCAATGCAATCACATCGTTTAGGACTTGTTTTTCTGAAGTAATTTCTTCATTTCCTAAATTAGTTTCGTCATTTATAAAAATTCCTTTTGCCCCTAAATTTTTAGCCAACTCAATATCTGTCAACCGATCGCCAATTACAAATGAATTTTCTAAATCGTAATCCTCAGAAAAATATTTAGTTAACAAGCCCGTACCTGGTTTACGAGTATTGGCATTTTCATGAGGAAAAGTTCTATCTAAAAACACTTCATCAAATACAACACCTTCATTTTTAAACGATTCCATAATAAAATTATGCACAGGCCAAAAGGTATCTTCAGGAAAAGAATCGGTTCCCAAACCATCCTGGTTGGTAATCATAACCAGTTCATAATCTAATTCTTTGGCAATTTTCCCCAAAAACGTAAATGCTTTTGGGTAAAAAATTAATTTACCAAATGCATCAATTTGTTCATCGGCAGGCTCCTTTATCATAGTGCCATCTCTGTCAATAAATAATACTTTTTTGCTCATACTATAATTCGTTCAGTGCTTTTATTAAAAGCTTTGTTTCTTTTTTTGTTCCAACAGTTAAACGTAAGGTATTTTCACATAAAGGTTGTGTTGTTCTGTTACGTATTACAATACCTTTTTCAATTAATTGTTCATATCTTTTTGTTGCATTATCAACTTTTACCAATACAAAATTGGCATCTGTAGGATATATTTCTTCAACAAATGGTATGGTTTTTAAATTTGTTATAAGCCGTTCTCTTTCTTTTAAAATTTTTGTAATTTCTTCCTTCACCACATCCATATTCAACAACCTTTTTAATGCATATTTTTGTGTTAATTCATTCACATTGTACGGTGGCTTTATTTTATTTAAAACAGCTGTTACTTTTTTGGAGGCATAACATACACCCAATCTAATACCTGCCATTCCGTAGGCTTTTGATAATGTTTGAGTGATAATTAAATTGGGGAATTCATTCAAACGTTCTAACCAACTTTGTTGGCTGGAAAAATCTATATAAGCCTCATCTAATACCACTAATCCCTGAAATGTATTTAACAAACCTTCTACGCATTTTGTTGAAAAAGAATTGCCCGTTGGGTTATTTGGTGAGCATAAAAATAAAATTTTCGAATTACTATCAGCTGTTTCTAAAATGGTTTTCACACAAGGTTCAAAATCTTTCGTTAACAACACTTCTTTTTCTTCAACATTATTTAAGTTTGCCAATACCTTGTACATTCCATACGTTGGTGGAAGTGTAATAACATTGTCCTTTTTAGGTTCGCAAAAAGCTCTAAAAATTAAATCAAGTACTTCATCACTACCATTTCCCAACAAAATTTGAGATGTTGGGATTCCTTTTAATTTAGACAATTCGTTTTTTACTGAAGTTTGTTGAGGATCAGGATAACGATTTACCCCATTTTCATGAGGATTCTCATTCGCATCTAAAAATATCATTTCCTTATCAAAGTCTTTAAACTCATCTCTTGCTGAAGAATATGGTTTTAAAACTCTAATGTTTTTCCGAGTAAGTTTCTCAATTTTCATACAACAATATTTACTATTAAAATACAGACTTAAATTTATAAAACATCCTATTTAAACCTCTTAACTTCTACTTATTTTAATTTTCTTTTAATTTTCTCAAACGTAAAGTTACTGCATTTTTATGTGCATCTAAACCTTCTGCTGCAGCTAAAACTTCAATGGTATTCCCTATACTTTTAATTCCTTCTTTAGTTATACTCTGAAAAGAAATTGCTTTTAAAAATGAATCCAGATTCACACCTGAATATGCTTTTGTATAACCATTAGTTGGCAAGGTGTGATTGGTTCCTGAAGCATAATCTCCTGCACTTTCAGGTGTATAATTACCTATAAATACCGAACCGGCATTTTCAATTCCATCCACATAATAATCGTTATCATTTGTACAAACAATAAAATGTTCAGGACCGTATTCATTGATTATTTCAAGAGCTATTTCCTTTGTTTCTACAAAAATAAGTTTTGAATTTTCAATTGCTTTTTTAGCTATATCCTTTCTTGATAAATTTTCAATCTGATTTTCAATTTCAATTTCCACTTCATTTAATTTATTTATTGAAGTTGAAACTAAAATCACCTGACTATCTGTTCCATGTTCAGCCTGACTCAATAAATCAGAAGCTACAAAACTTGCATCGGCTGAATCATCAGCAACTACCAGTAACTCACTCGGGCCTGCTGGCATATCAATGGCAACTCCGTATTTGGTTGCCAATTGTTTTGCAACGGTTACAAATTGGTTTCCAGGTCCGAAAATTTTATATACCTGTGGAATGGTTGCTGTTCCAAAGGTTAACCCTGCAATAGCTTGAATACCTCCTGCTTTTACAATTTTAGTTACACCACATTGTTGCGCTGCATAAATAATTGCCGGATTAATTTTACCCTCTTTATTTGGTGGAGTTGTTAAAACAATTTCCTTACAACCTGCAATTTGAGCAGGAATTGCCAACATTAATACCGACGAAAATAATGGTGCTGTTCCACCTGGAATGTATAAACCTACTTTTTGAATAGGTCTTTTTTCTTGCCAACAAGTAACACCGTTTGCAGTTTCCGTTAAAACCTTCCCTGTTTTTTGAGCTGTATGAAATGCTGAAATATTGGCTTTTGAAACTTTAATAGCTTCTTTTAATTCTTCCGACACTAAATTTTCGGCTGCTTCAATTTCATCTTGTGAAACAAATAAATCATCCAATGCTACACCATCAAACAACTGAGTATAGTGTTTAACACCGTCATTCCCTCTTTGTTTTATATCAGCAAATACGGCATTCACTTTTTCTTCTATATCAGCAACCGTTTGTGTAGGTCGTTCTAATAATAGAGACCATTTACTTTTTGGTGGATTTGATATTTTTTTCATTGTTTAAATCGTTTAATTGTAGACTCTCCTGTTTTTTTTGAATAGGAATAATGCCAGTTACAGCACCATTTTTTCAATTGGAACAACCAATAAGCCTTCAGCTCCGTTGGCTTTTAACTTATCAACAACATTCCAAAAAGAATCCTTTTCAACTACAGTATGAATAGAGCTCCACCCTTCTTCGGCTAACGGCAATACCGTTGGACTACGCATTCCAGGTAATAATTTTATAATACTCTCCACTTTTTCATTAGGAGCATTCATTAAAACATATTTTGATTTTCTACCTTTTAAAACTGCCTGGATTCTAAACTGTAATTTGTTTAAAATCTCCTGGTTTTCAGAGGATATACTTGGTGAAACAGCTAAGACAGCTTCACTAGTAAGCATTTTCTCAACTTCTTTTAAATTATTTTTAAATAAAGTACTTCCACTTGAAACAATATCGCAAATAGCATCAGCCAAACCAATATTTGGAGCAATTTCAACCGAGCCATTAATTAAATGAATATCAGGAGTAAGGTTGAATTTTTTAAAATAATTAATCACTGTATTTGGGTATGAAGTTGCAATACGAGCGCCATCTAGATCTTGAATACTGTTGTATTCAACATCTTTAGGTACAGCAATAGATACCCTACATTTTGAGAACCCTAGTTTTTCTACAATACCAATATCGGTTCCTTTTTCAATCAATACATTTTCACCAATAATGGCAATATCTACTACCCCATCACGCAAATATTGTGGAATATCCCCGTTACGCAGGTATAATACTTCTAACGGAAAATTACTGGATGAAGCTTTTAACTGGTCTTTTCCATTATCAATGGAAATACCACAATCTTTTAATAGTTTTAAGGAATCTTGGTTTAGTCTTCCTGATTTTTGAACTGCGATTTTAATTTTACTCATGTTGTTGTTAATGTGTTAAAGTAAACCCTATTGGGTTACAAATAAAAACCCGCTTGATTTACTCAAACGGGTTTAAAATATATTTTCAATTTATTCAATACATCTTCAGCTCGCTTGATGGCAAGTAATATCATGATGATGTGTGCGAATAAATGTCATTTCTTGTGTTTTACACGGCAAATATATAAATAAGTTTAAAAAATACTAAGACGTTCGAATAAAATTTCACAAAATAACACTATTTGTTAAATAATTAATAATAGTTATACTCTAGTTCTTTATTTTGAGATGATTTTTAAGTTAGCGCAATTTTAACAATAATTTACATTTAATACTAGTTTTGAAACTAAAATATTATACACCAATGTAATGTAACATTTTATAATTAAGGAAATCACAAATAGATAATGCATTAAGTATAAAACTATCAATTATTATAATATTGTACTAATAACTTTCCACTAACAACTATTCATAATTTCTTGTTACTTTTGCAACATGAATTCCATTAAAAATGATACCATTATTGCTTTAGCTACTTCGGCAGGAGTTGGCGCTATTGCTGTTATTAGAATTTCTGGTGAAAAAGCCATTGAAATTGTTAATACACATTTTCAGTCTAAATATGGAAAGAAAAATTTAACTAAAGTAGCTTCACATACCATACACCTGGGTTCTATTGTTGAAAACAACCGGTTTATTGATGAAGTATTGGTATCGGTATTCAAAAACCCAAATTCGTATACCGGCGAAAATGTGGTAGAAATAAATTGTCATGGTTCTGTATATATTCAACAGGAAATAATGCAGCTTTTTTTAAAAAATGGCGTTCGGAATGCTGAACCGGGAGAGTTTACACTACGTGCTTTTTTAAACGGAAAAATGGATTTGAGTCAGGCTGAAGCCGTAGCTGATTTAATTGCTTCCAATTCAGCGGCTTCACATCAGGTTGCTTTACAGCAAATGCGTGGTGGCTTTAGTACCGAAATTGAAAATTTACGCCAGCAATTGCTAAATTTTGCCAGTTTAATAGAATTGGAACTCGATTTTGCCGAAGAGGATGTAGAATTTGCCGATAGAACTCAATTCAACAATTTAATAACTAAAATAAGCAGCGTTTTAAAACGCCTAATTGATTCTTTTGCTTTAGGAAATGTACTAAAAAATGGAATTCCCGTTGCTATTGTAGGAGAACCAAATGTTGGAAAATCAACCTTACTAAATGCTTTATTAAATGAAGAAAAAGCCATTGTAAGTGAAATTGCAGGTACTACCAGAGATGCCATTGAAGATGAGATTACCATTGAAGGCGTAGTTTACCGTTTTATTGATACTGCCGGAATACGACATACCAAAGATGTTGTTGAAAGTATAGGTATTCAAAAAACCTTGTCAACTATTGAAAAAGCACAACTGGTACTGCATATAATTGATAGCTCAAAGGTTGGGAATATTAAAAACAGTATTTCAGAGCTGGAAAACAACTACCCTTCTAAAAAAATTCTAACCATTGTAAATAAAGCTGATTTACTTACCAATGAAGAAATTTCATTGCTAAAAGCGCACTACTCAAATTTAATAATTCTTTCAGCCAAGCATAAAACTGGAATTCACAAACTTACAACTACACTTACGCAATTAGCAAATAAAGGTGCTTTAAGTAATAACGAAACCATTGTAAGCAACTCACGTCATTTTGAAGCCTTAAACAATGCTTACACAGCTATTAAAGAGGTTCAAAAAGGAATAGACGCCCAAATTAGCACCGATTTGTTTGCCATTGATATTCGCCAGGCACTGTTTCATTTAGGTGAAATAACCGGTGAAGTTACTACTGAAGATTTATTAGGAAATATTTTTGCCAATTTCTGTATTGGAAAGTAATGATAGCACTAATTTTAAATAAATAATGTGAATGGTTCTTAAACCTATGCATTTTGCAAGTTGAAAACTTTTTTTAGCACCTATATTTTACCCATCTCAAAAGGCAATTTGTTATTTGTAAAAAAGATTTCAAAATTGCATATTCAATAAACCTTCCCTAGCTACGAACTAAATTCGTATAATAGATGCCTTCATGATTCATAAAAGTGTCATTTTTTTTGTTTAAGTCCAATCTTTCTCCTTCAAAATTTGCTGCAGGTAGTCCTAGTTCCTTGTAAATGCATGCGGTAGCAGCGAAATCCCATATACTCCCACCACCACTCTCTTTTTTCGGAAGCTTTAGCATACAAGCAGGTCCGTTTTCTAGCACATGGATTGCGTTCAATACTGCGCCTGAACCAGCAATTTCTTTTACTCCATTCAAACTCAATTTTTCTGCGGTTTCATCAAGTAATCTTTCTATTTCGGCTGAACGAGGTGTGTCCTTCAGCTTTCGATCTGTTACATAGGTTAAATGGTTATTTATATGCTTAATTTCCCATGGGCTACCATTTTTAAATACCCCTTTTCCTTTAACTGCATAATACAATGAATTGGTGCTGGGATTAAACACAACTCCAATATACGGTGTACCATCTTTTGCTACTAAAGCAATTGATACCGAAAAGCCCGGTTGTTTGTTGATAAAAGGAAGCGTACCGTCCATAGGATCAATACACCAAAAAAAATCTTTTTCAAATCGACTACCATCATCTTCACTCTCTTCTGATAAAAGTGCCAAATCAAACTGGTCACAAGTAGGAAGTATATGAGAAAGAATTGCTTTTTCACATGCTATATCTACCTGGGTTACCACCTGTGAGGCATAGCTTGTCCCTGCATTCTTTTTTTTCACCAAAACATCATCGTTCATATACTTCTGAATGACTTTTCCTGCGGAAAGGGCCGCCTTGATTGCTATATTTTTAAGTTGTAACAGATCCATTTTTAGAGACTATTGATTACTTCTGCTGTGACACGTTCACTATAACTATTAATCTTCCAGTGACCCGGGCTCCACCCTTTTAGAAAGCGATGAAAGTCTGCCCAGGCTAATCGATATAAAGACCGCCATTCCCTTTCCAGTGCTTCATTTTTTTCCTTCATTTCATTTTGTAAATGCTCGAAATAGGTATCCAGGATTTGTGCTTCTAAATGCTCACACTCCATTTCGTTTAAGCAACTTCCAATAAAATAAGCCACATCTTTCATTCCACAACCGCCACCTACATACTGAAAATCTACACCAGCAACCTGCCCATTTTTAGCAAAACAGAAGTTTGCCAGTTTTGCATCTCCATGGACAAATGTTTTGTATTCACAGGTATTTAGTTTTTTATCAATAACAGCAGCAGCCTCTCTCAATCTTTGATCTTCCAATACTGCAAGTTCCTGAGGTCTGGTTCCTAAATGCCAATAGGTTCCTGATTCCCAAAGTCCATTTGGAACTTTTCCGAGGTAACTTGCGTGAAATTTCGCCAACCATGCCAAGCACTCCTCTATTTCTTCCCAAATAACAGCATTTTTACGTAATGGGTAGCCGGCTTCATCTAAATCCTCGAGCACCATTAGCACCTCATCATTTTGCATTTCAAAGGCCAGACATTGTGGTAGACGTGCAGCGCTATTTTTACTATATGTGTCGTACCATTTAGCCTCTACTTTGTATGACTTAACCTTCCGTTGATGTCCGATATCGGTGTTCCATCCACGGGGGTGATTTTTATTTATGGGTAACTGAACGTGTTTTACAATTACACTTTCTACAGCAGCATGCTCCAATCCAACACGTATAATTTTTCCGTACCCACTCCACAATTCCTGAATTATCTCTTTTTCAAATAAAGAAGAAGCTCCTGTTCTTTGCAGAATGATTGATTTAAAATATTCATTCATAAGACTTCAAATATAACTGTATTACCTAAATAATTTCCAGATAAATGAAGATTTAGTATTGTTGTATACTTATAAATTTTAATACTCAATTTATGTGATTTAGCTGCGGTGTATGGCGAAGACAAAATTTTAGACTTAAAAAATGAAAATTTTGGCGATAGATAATCTATTTGGATTACCACTTAGAGCAAAGACAGATGGATACATCGCTAAATGCTTCAAAAGGCTAAGTGAAGTGATTTCTTCAGGATACATCATAAAAAAAGCCCTCAGTGAGGGCTTTGCATTGATTGGTTGATTTTTTATATCTTAATTATTCTCTAAATTAATTTAAAAATATTTTATTCCTTCCGAACAAAGTCATTTATTAAATTTACAATCCTATCATCATCATCCATAATTGCAGTAACTATTGTCACGTGAGTTCTATTTGGAACTTCTTCTGTAAATACTTGAAGATTACCCACAGCTACCATTGCTGAAGCAAACCTTTCATTTTGTTCTTTTCTCCAGTCTTCGTCTTTATCAGCATAGATAAGTAAAATATTATCTCGATCAGGTAAAATATGGGGTGTTACAGAGGCTTTTTTCCAACTTTGCGGTTCATTTCCCCAAATCGTTTTGTAGATTGGGTCTCTTTCAATGCGAACTTTTGCTGTCTCTTCTACATAAAGAAAAGGACTAATTAATATAGCTCCTTTTATTTTAGATTGCTCGATATTTTGGGCTTGTAACACCGAAAAATCAATCGCAAGCAGTGCCGCTAGGTAAGCTCCGGCGGAATGACCAGCAACATAGACCTTTTGAGGATTTCCACCGTATGCCTCTATGTTATTGATTACCCATGCGGTTGCAGCTGCTACATCATTTAAATGGGTTGGATGCTGAAAACCAGGAGATAACCGATAGTTCACACTAATTAGGCCAATTCCGGACTCAGCTACTTTATAACCAATATCCTTGCCCCAACTTTTATTTCCTTCTAAAAGAGCTCCTCCATGGAAATAAACAATAACAGGAACATTTTTTATGTCTTCAGGCATATAAATATCTAAAAAATCCTTGTTATTATTATAAACAGAATCTGCAATATAGTCTATATCTTCAGTAACCATGACTTGTGCATTCGCAAGGACTGTAGTAAGAATAATTAATATTGCAGTAGTGTAAAACTTCAGCTTCATATTTCTTTTACTTTTTACTTTAAGTTTATGAGGTTGTTTGGAGAAAGCCTTGTTGCTATTTATTGTATGCCTTTATCTTTTTTATTTATACCATTTTATGTGCATTTAAAGCACTTGTCAGATAGTTTTCAAAGTAAAATTAAAAATACTTTTGGTATTATTTCTACCATTATAATATTTCATTAGCCAATTCTATTATTCAAACTATTTAACACCTCTTCTGATAAATAATTATGAGCAAGAGGAAAAACAATATTATCTTCTCTAAAAATATGGAGTTTAAGTATTTCTATCAATGCTTTTGATTGCTCAACTGCCAAATCTAATATTACCAATCCGGAATTATCATCTGGAATTCGTGTAATTAATCCAAACAAATTAAAGGATATGGCTGCAAGTTGTAACATTTTTATATGATCTTCTTCCATTAAATCTACAACAGTTTTCTTACTTCCTGTACTGAAAATTTCTTTTTCCTGAAGGATTGGATTTAATTTAGCAAAAACAGTTTTATCTTCCTTATGATTGTGCCCTATAATCAACTCATCAAAGAACGAAAAAAAATCATTGATTCCTTCCAAAGTCTTTTTTGAAAAACCTTCTGCTTGCAATAAATTTATAATGTTTTCAAATTCATCAACAACTTCATTACATTTACCGTGCTCATCCATCAATAATTGAATTAACGGGTGCATGTCCTCGTATTTTACGTTATCTAAAATAGGAGGTTTAAATGCTTCAGGTGGATCCATTGGGGAGAACTCTTCTGTTTCCTTCTGACGTTCAACCATTCTTTTTAATGGGTCTTGTTTGTTTAATTTCTTCAAATCGTTATCCATCTGTTTTATCTTTTATTAGTTAAAATATTATGGTTTTGAATATTCTCTTTTAGGACCAAGATAATACCACCAATTCAATACTAGGCAAATTAAATAATAAATTGCAAAACCATATAAAGCGTATTCTGGAGTACCATTTTTTATTTGAATTCCAAATACTTTTGGAATAATAAATGCTCCATATGCTGCAATAGCCGACGTCCAACCTAACACTGGTCCGGCTTGCTCTTTACTAAAAATATATGGTACACTTCTAAAAGTAGAGCCGTTGCCAATACCAGTAGTTAAGAACAAAACCATAAAACTGGTAAAAAACGGCCACCAATATGTTTCTGGGGTAGAACTCTCTTTGGCCTGAACAATAAAATATGCTACGGCTAAAGTAGCTATAATCTGAAAAAAGACGCTAAATCCTGTTATCAAAGACCCACTATTAACTTTATCAGATAACCACCCACCCACAGGTCTCACTAAAGCACCTATTACCGGACCTAAAAATACCCATAGTAAGAAATTAGGTGCATTGGGGTTGATATATTCAGGATTATTTAGGTCAGAGTAAACAAAAATATCCTGGCATAATTTTGGAAATGCTGCAGAAAAACCAATAAATGAACCAAAAGTCATGGTGTAAATAATGGTCATTATCCAGTTATGTTTACTCCTTAAAATGGAAAATTGTTTATTGAGACTTCCTTTAATATCACCAGGGCTTAGAAATTTCATCAATCCCAAAGTCAGTATAATTACAATAGGAAGCACCAACCACATATTTAATTCCAATCCTACTAAGAGGTATGCTCCTATACCTGCACTTATAATCCCCAAACTCACTAGGAACAAAGTTTTGGATACACCTACAATTGTATTTGGCAATTTAGGAGTTCCTGTTATCACATTGTTCATCCCAAAGAAAGCGACCACTGCTGATATCAATAAAAAAGGTATCCATAACCAACCTGCATTTTGTATGCCTGCTAAAGAAGTATTACTAACAACTGAGCCGTCATTTGCAATGGCGCTAAAAAGAAAAAAACCTACTACCCAAGGTATTGCTTTTTGCATTATACCAACTCCAAGGTTTCCAATCCCGGCATTTAATCCTAAAGATGTTCCTTGCACTCTCTTAGGAAAAAAATAACTGATATTACTCATGGATGAAGCAAAGTTTCCTCCTCCAAAACCCGACAAAACTGCTAAACAAGCAAAAGTTAAATAAGGGGTGTTAATATCCTGTAAAGCCATTCCAACTCCAATTACCGGAATAAGCAATAGTGCAGTTGTACTGAAGATTACATTTCTACCTCCACCAATGGCAATTAAAAATGAATTTGGAATTCTTAATGTTGCTCCTGCTAATCCTGCGATAGCAGGCAGAGTGTAATATAAATTATTGATCTCTTTCAGTTGCTTGGCTAATACATCTGGTGTCATATCATTCGATACCATGCCAAAATTATACCCAAATTCTTTCATCTTTGCAGCAATAATACTCCACATAATCCATACAGCAAAGGCTAATAACAGTGCTGGAATGGAAATCCATAAATTTCTTGTTGCAATTCTTTTTCCTTTTTCTTTCCAAAAGTTATCGTCTTCAACGTTCCAATTTTCAATATTAATTGACATAGATTATGTATTAAATTAATGTGTACTCTGCATATTTATTTAATTTCTTAAATCAATAAAAAGGTTAATTATATTATTCTATTTTGAAATTACTTAATCTTATCTACTACGTCCTTTTGGTTGTAAAAGGATTAATTCCCCTCCATTTTACGCATCAAATCTGGAACTTCCTTATGCATCATTTTCTGTGCTACACGATGCATCCAAACTAAACATATAACAGAAAGAAATAACATAAACATCCAGCAACTTGTCCAAAGCCCTGTACCTTCAAGTAAATAGCCAAAGATAATTGGACAGAAAAAGCCTCCTAAACCACCAAGTACACCAACCATTCCGCCAACAACACCTATTCCCTCCGGAAAAAAATCTGGAATTAATTTATATACACCTGCTTTTCCTACACCCCAAATACTTCCTATAAAAATAACTAAAACTGCAAAAATCCACACATTAGCCTGAAAAAAAATACGAGTAACTCCTTTTGCTAATAATTGTTTTTTATCAATTTTGTCACCAACTTTAACAACTGGTTCCTGCCATACCTCTTTGGTTGGTAATACTAAGATTCCTTCATCATAATTAATATTTCTATTTTCTGATTTTATTAACTTATAAGTGGTTTCATCAACTATAATTAATGAGTCTGAAACTGCAGTTATTGTACCTGCCCCATTTGCCATGATACCTCTACCTGGAGAGTAAATTTCCATTTTGGGAACTATTAACAAGAAGCTAATAACTACAGATCCGCCTAACACCCAATACATTACTTTTCGGGCTCCCCATTTATCCGACATCCACCCGCCAAGTGCACGAATTACTCCTGATGGAAAGCTAAATAATGCAGCTAAAATTCCTGCTGTAACTAATGGGAGATAATAAACATTAACAAAGTAAGGAACCAGCCATTGTGAAAATGCAACAAAGCATCCAAAAACCAAAAAATAATACATCCCAAAACGCCATACTTTTATATTCTTTAAGGGCTGAAGCAGTTCTTTAACCTTTTTATTACTAGATGTGGGCTTTCTGTTTTCGGTGAAAATGAAAAATAGAATTCCTATAAATAGAAGTATTAATGCATATATTTTAGGGAGCATTCTCCAACCTTCAATATTAGCTCCATTATCTGTTAGATGTTTTAATAAAGTAGGAGCTAATAAAGTTGTTAATGCAGCTCCAGCATTTCCTGCACCAAAAATACCTAATACAGTACCCTGCTTACGTTTTGGGTACCATACCGATGTAAAAGCGATGCCAATGGCAAAACTAACACCTGCTAAGCCAAAACCAAAACTCGCAGCAATAAAACCCCAAAAACTAGTTACATAGGAAAGAAGAAACATAGGAACAGCACATAAAACCAGTAAAGATCCATAAACTGGTTTCCCTCCAAATTTATCAGTTAAAATTCCAGCAGGCAACCTGAATATAGAACCAGCCAAAACTGGAACTCCCATTAACCATCCTACTTCAACAGGTCCCCAATCAAATACCTGATTGTCAACCAAAAAAGTTACCAACACACCATTCATCATCCAAGCTGCAAAACAAATAGTGAATGCCAAAGTATTAAAAAATAATGCCTTGTGTGATTTGAAAGTTGCTTTCTTTAGCATAGAGGATAATTTATTCTTGTAAAAATTTGTAGCAAACTATTTTTAATTATTCTTAGGACGATGAATAGTCCATTTTGTTTTTGGATCTCTGACTTTCTTTTTATTCCAGTTCCAAATAACTTGTTGGTACGGTTTCCATAAGTAGTTTAACGGATATACTAAGAAATGTACTAAACGAGTAAAAGGAACCATTAAAACAACTAAAAAAGCCCCAATTACATGTAATCTAAACATTAATGGCATAGCGCTTATAGCTGCAATATCAGGAGTAAATGTAAAAATTGATTTCATATATGGAGACATTACAGAAGCTCCCCAAGAACTACCCCATCTAAGAAATACAGCAGTATACATTCCTGAAAAAATTTCAAATAATAACAATAGACCTATAAAAACATCCATTTTTGTTGTCATTATTCTTACTCGATCATCTAAAATTCTTCTAATAAACAGTATAATGAGTCCTATAAAAACACAAATTGCAAATACAAAAGACGAGATTTCAAGAAGCAACAATCTCAGTGGATTGCTATTCCATAGAATAATACTTTCTGGAATTAAAAAAGCTGCTAAATGTCCAAAAAAGAGAAATAATAGCCCCCAGTGGAAGGGAATAGATCCCCAAAATAACTTTTCACCTTCTAAAAATTGTGAAGATAAAGATGAAATCTTAAATTTTTGTACCTTATATCTTATTATAGTACCTATTAAAAAAATTGCAATAGCAATGTAAGGTAAACCTATAAAGAAGAAGTTATTTAGTGTATTCATCTTGCTAATTGTTTGTTATGATTCAATTGATATTTCCTGATTAATTGAACTTAAAAATCCACCAGAACGATCTTGCGATTCTTGAATTTTAATATCAAATCCCTGAACTAATACTTGATATAAAGCTTTAAGTGCATATTTGTATATTGTAAAAGATTCGTGTTTTTGTAACAATGTTTTATGGTGCTTTATGTATATTTTTTCTTTTGCTGCTAATTTATCATCACCAAATCCTTCAATCATTTTAATCAGAGCTGGAACAATAATAAAATGTACCAAGTCATTACGTAACTCATCATCTTTAAGCACATTTAATAATTTTAAAACATTTGACATATTATCTGCCAATTCACCTGCGCAGTCTATTTCATAAAGTTTGTGTTCCCTATTGAGGTTTACTAATAATTCCCCTCTTTTATAGTCATCACCAAAAACTATATATCCAATATTTAAAGTAGTTATAGATTGTACTTCAAATGTTCTTAAATACAAGTCTTCCATTTCAATTTTAGAAACATTGTTTATCACATTTGTAAATGGTTTCAAAGTATTACCAGCATTTGGTATTACCTTATTTAAGTATTGTTGCACTTCATTTACATGATCTACAAACTCTTCTTTTTGAGGAAAGACAAATAATTTTGCAGCTTTACTATAATCAAATATTTTTTTATTCATACTTTATTTTTTACAATCCACGACTAGGTTTATCAACAAATCCGAATCCAGCACTTCCTTTTCTGTCACCGGTATACTCGGTCATTTCAATAGCTTGTTCTCTATGAGCAGGAGGAATCACAAATCGATCATCAAACTTTGCTAAAGAAGTTAAATAATAAATATTTTCAGCCATTTCAGCATCTAAACTTACTTCTTTAAGACTGTCTGCCACCAAATCTTTATTTAAATCACCAACGGTAACATCTCTTCGATGTAAACGAACGGCCATTAATTTTTTTACGGTATTTTTCACTAATTCTTCATCACCAGCACTAAATAAATTAGCTAAATATTTAAGAGGCATACGTGCATTATCAACAGTTCCAAAAATATGTTCTGTAGTCGTATCGTATTTGGTTGCTCTTTCCCAAAATTTAGAAATTGGATTCAAATCAGCTTTTTGAGCTTCTACATCATGGTCACTTAGTGACGCCATAACGGGTAGCAATGGAGGAACATAAAATAACATTGGTAATGTTCTAAATTCAGGATGTAGAGGTAATGCCAACCCCCATTCTTTTACAAATTTATATGTTGGTGACTGTTGTGCAGCTTTTATGGTAGAATCAGCAATTCCATTTTCTTTTGCAGCCGCTATAACTTCAGGATCGAATGGATCTAAAATCATATCCATTTGCTTTTTAATCAAATCTTCTTCATTTGCAGATGCAACAAGTTCAATTTGGCTTGCATCATATAATAGAACACCTAAATATCTTATACGCCCTACACATGAATGCATACAGGCAGGAGCATGACCAGATTCTAGTCTTGGGTAACAAAGAATACATTTTTCTGATTTTCCTGTTGCCCAGTTATAATACGATTTTTTATAAGGGCAAGCAGTTACACACATTCGCCATGCTCTACAAACTTTTTGGTTGATAAGAACTATGCCGTCTTCTCCTCTTTTATAAATAGCTCTAGATGGGCATGAACCTACACAAGCAGGGTTTAAACAATGATTACAAATTCTTGGCAAATAGAACATTGCCATGCGTTCTAACTGGAACATCGCTTCTTGTTCTCCTGCGGATAAGTTTTCAAAATTTGGATCATTACGTGCATAATCTGGTGTACCACTCAAATCATCATCCCAGTTTGGGCCCATTTTTATATCTATAGGTTTTCCGGTAATCAATGATACTGGCCTGGCTGTTACCTGCGTATCTTTTTGTGGAGATTCTATTAAGTTTAAGTATTTATAAGTAAAAGGTTCATAATAATCATCAATAACAGGTAAGTTAGGATTATGAAAAATGTTTAACAACCCTTTGGCTTTACCAGATCCTCGTAATTGAACCTTACCCTTATTTTTAACCCAACCTCCTTTATATATCTTCTGGTTTTCCCATTTGGTTGGGTAACCCGTTCCAGGTTTGGTTTCAACATTATTCCACCACATATATTCAGCCCCTTTTCTGTCTGTCCAAATATTTTTACATGCTATTGAACATGTATGACAACCAATACATTTATCTAAATGGAAAACCATTGAAACTTGAGAACGTACATCCATAATTCAGACTATTTTTAGTGATTTTAACTTAATTACCATTTTAATTTATCCATTTTCTTGATTACAACATGGGTATCTCTATTAACTGCAGTAGGCCCCCAATAGTTGAAATGGAACGTAAATTGACCATATCCACCTGCTAACAGATTTGGTTTAAGGTGAACTCGGGTGATACTATTGTTAGACCCTCCTCTATTACCATTTCTTAATTGAGATTTTGGGATACTAACTGTTCTTTCTACAGTATGATAAACGATACAAACTCCTTTAGGAATTCTGGAACTTACTACTGCTCTTGTGCAATACACACCATTATCATTATGTACTTCTACCCAATCATTATCTTTAATATCCATTTCTTTAGCATCGGCTTCACTTATCCAGCAAGGTTCCATTCCTCTAGAAAGTGTCAACATTCTAAGGTTGTCCATATAAGTAGAATGGATATGCCATTTGCCATGAGGTGTTAAACAATTTAACGCTTTAGCCATACTTTTTCCTTTTAGGGTTTCTTTAAGATCTCCATATACTTCGGGACTTGGTGATGGTTTATACGTTGGCAAGTGTTCACCGTATGCGATATACATTTCGTGATCTAAATAGAAATGTTGTCTTCCTGTTAATGTTCTCCAAGGTACAAGTCGTTCCACATTATAAGTATATGCAGAATAAGCTCTTCCATCATTCATTAATCCTGACCAAACCGGAGAAGTTAAATATCTTCTGGGTTGTGCTTGCAGATCTTTGTAATCTATTTTAAAATCTTCACTTCCTTTAGCAAGATCTACTAAAGGTACACCCGATTTTACTTCCATGTTTTCATAAGCTCTAACAGTAAGTTTACCATTGGTCAATGAAGATAAATGCAATACTGCATTTGCTGCTTCAATATCCTCTGTTAAAGAAGGGTACTTTTTATCTCCAATTTTAACGGTTGGGAAATGATTGGATTCAATCATCTCATTATAAGCATCATCACATATATAATGATTTCCATGTGCGCCTAAACCTTTAGTTTTAACATTCTCTCCTAAAGCACAAAACTTTTCATAAATTTTGGTGTAATCTCTGTGAACTACTGAAATATTATGCATAGTTTTACCTGGAATAGCCTCACATTCACCAAGGTACCAGTCTTTAATATCTTTCTGCGAGACTTCACCTTTAGTATCGTGGGCAAGTGCAGTAGTGACAATATCAACCTGTTCCTCTGGAATATAACTTTTTGACAATTCACTGGTCTTTTTAGCTATTTCCTTAAATATTTCCCAATCAGATTTGGCTTCCCAAACTGGTGCAATTGCTTGTGACAACGGATGAATAAAAGAATGTAAGTCAGTACTATTCAAATCTGCTTTTTCATACCAAGATGCAGCAGGCAAAACTATATCTGAATATAAGGCTGAAGAGTCCATACGAAAATTGAGATCTACCACTAAATCCATCTTTCCTGTTGGTGCTACGTCATGCCATTTCACTTCTTCAGTTTTCTCCTCTTCATAGTCTTTAGCAATTGCATTAGAAGTAGTTCCTAAATAATGTTTTAAAGCAAATTCAGTTCCTTTCATACTTCCAGAAATAGCATTTCCACGCCATATATACCAGGTTCTTGGGAAATTAAATTCTTTTTCAGGATCACCTACAGCATAACCTAATTCTTTACTTTTTAATTTTTCAAGTACATAGTTTTTGATGTCATCATCTGTTTTGGCACCATTAGCTATAGCTTCTTTACTTAATTCTAATGTATTTTGATCAAATTGAGGGAAGAAAGGCATCCATCCCATTCTTACCGACTTAAAAATATGATCAGCATGATGTCCAGCAGTCATATCATTTTTCGGAACCGTATTATATCTCGATGAATGACCGTCATATCTGTATTGACAAGTATTAATATAATGCCAAATTGGTGTTTGCTGTAATCTTGGAGGTCCTTGCCAGTCTTTTGCAAAAGCAATAGCACCCCAGGAATCTGAAGGAGCTAATTTTTCTTGCCCCACATAATGGTTCATTCCTCCTCCATTTTTACCAACACAACCGGTAAGCATTAAAGCCATTATACCAGAACGGTATATTAAATTATTATGATACCAGTGATTAATCCCTGCACCAACAATAATCATACATTTTCCTTCAGTTACTTCGGCTGTATGTGCCCATTCTCTTGCATAACTGATTACGGTTTTAGCATCAATACCTGTAAATATTTCTTGCCAAGCTGGCGTATAAGCCTGATCTTTTTCATCGTAACCTTTAGGGTAATTTCCTTCAAGGCCTCTGCTTACGCCGTATTGTGCCATTGTTAAATCGTAAACCGTAGTCACTAGTTTCTCACCATCTACAGTTTGAATTCTTTTAACAGGAACACCTCTTAAAGCCTTTTTATCCAAACCAAATTCAGTAAACTCAACTATAGCTATCTCATCTTTTATATCTAAAAGGCTTAAAACTGGATCATATTCTTTATTTGTTTCACCATCTTCAAACTTCATATTCCATTTTCCTTTTTCATCTTGCCATCTGTAACCTGAGCTACCTTTTGGGATCACAAAATCACCAGTATTTGTATCTATTTTTACGAATTTCCAATCTCCCTGATCTATATCTTTATATTTCTTTAATTTATTGGCTCTAAGCAATCTACCAGAAGAATAATGACCTCCTTCATCTTTCAATTCAACCAAATAAGGACTATCGGTATATCGCTTGGTGTATTCTATAAAATAAGGGGTCTTCTTTTCATGATGGAATTCTTTTAATATTAAATGTGTAACCGCCATCCAGAATGCTCCATCGCTACCAGCATGTAACGGTACCCATTGATCGGCATATTTAGCCACCTGATTAAAATCGGGTGAAAATACGACCGCTTTTGTTCCATTATGTCTCGATTCTGCAAAGAAATGGCAATCAGGAGTTCTAGTCATGTTTAAATTGGCTCCCATAACTGCAACCATTTTTGCGTTGTACCAATCTGCACTTTCGCACACATCAGTTTGTTCTCCCCATATCTCAGGGAAAGCATTTGGTAAGTCACAGTACCAATCATAGAAACTTAAATTTACACCACCAAATAATTGTAAAAACCTGGAGCCTCCAGCATAACTTAGCATTGACATAGCTGGTATTGGAGAAAATCCTGCTACTCTATCCGGACCGTATTTTTTGGCTGTATAAATATTTGCCACAGCCATAATTTCTAAAACTTCATCCCAATGAACTCTTCTAAAGCCACCTTTACCTCTTGCTTGCTGGTACTTTTTTCTTGCTTCCTTGTTGTTCTGCAGGCTTTCCCATGCTTTTAAAGGATCACCAACTTTTTTCTTTTCTTTTCGATAAGCTTCAATCAAGGCACCACGAATTAAAGGGTATTTAATTCTTAATGGACTGTATAAATACCATGAAAATGAAATACCTCTCTGACATCCGCGAGGTTCATATGGCGGCAATTTATTCTCTAGTAGAGGATAATCTAATTGTTGAGTTTCCCATACAACAATACCTTCTTTAACATGTATTTGCCAAGAACAACCACCAGTACAATTTACACCGTGCGTACTTCGTACAATTTTATCGTGCTGAAAACGATTTTTATAAAATTCTTCCCAATTTCTTGTTTGAGGAGAAATAATATCTTCTATCCAACTCATAGTGATAATTTAAGAGTTATTACATTACTATATTTAGTTTCTAGACTTAATTTGTCTATCGTAAATTCTTTTGTTAACGCTTTCTTTTTTTCTGTTATACCAGAGCATAGGAAAAATACCCATCATTATGAAAGCACCTATACCTCCACAAATTAACAGCGTATTTCTAAATAAGGTATGTCTTTGACTTTGATAATAACGCTGTTCGCTAACATCTTTGAGAAACGCAGTTAGTTGTAAAGCCTCTTCCTCTGTTATCTTATTGTTTTGATAAGAATTTTTCATTTGTGGAAAAGGAAGTCCAGAAATCATGGCTTCAATACCTACTTTACCCAATCTTTCATAGCTATCAGTTAGGTCAGCAGCCAAGGCACCACCAGAAATAAATTCATCTTTAATAATATTATGACATGAGTTACAAGATGTTCCGTTATTCTTAAATCTTTGTTTGCCTGAAAACAGTTCTTGTCCTTTTAAAATATCTTCTTGAGTTGGATTAAAGGGAACTTCCTTTAATCTAATTTTACTATCAAATACTTCATCCTTTGATGGAGATACTTCTTTAATGTATTCAAAAAGGCTATTTAATTCAGTATTAGAGATTACATGGTCTGGCATAATTAACTGGTTATATTCTTTGAATACTTTTACAGCTTCAACATCTCCACTTTTAATTAAAGTTTGAGATGATTTCACAAACTTGACAAACCATTCCTTTGATCTTTTTTTATGAATATTAGCTAAACCTGGCCCAACTAAACGTTGGTTACTTATTTTATGACATGCAGCACAAGTAGCATTAAAAATACGTTCTCCTTCTTGAGCTTCTAATGAAAATCCAAATATTAAAAAAATGATTATTAAAATTGGATTTGAAAAATTATTACCACACATTTTAAAGTATATTAAAAATATTTTTTATTAAATTAATTAATTATTTTAAATAAAATGGTGATACTCATGGTTTTATATGTTATTTATAAACATTCCAGATAATAAGGTCTTTATATCTTGCATAAACACAACAATTAAGAACACCTAATAATTAATAAAAGATGTTGACATAAAAGGCTTATTTATAGGGTAGTTTTTTTGAAACTTGAACCAACTAAAATACACCTATTCTTATTTTTATATCTTTAGTGCAAAAGAAATATTTATGTTTATTATCATGGGGGTTAGTGGTTCTGGAAAAACACTTCTCGGGAAACACCTGGCTCTTGTTTCCTCTAAGCCTTTTTATGACGCCGATGATTTTCATACGCAAGCCAATAAAAACAAAATGGAATCTGGTCTTGCATTAAATGATGCAGACCGACTGCCGTGGCTTAATGATCTTGCAGAAAAGATTGAGGAATGGTCCTCTAGTGAGGGTGCTGTTTTAGCTTGCTCTGCATTAAAAGAAGAATATCGAGACTTACTTTCTAAGCACAATAACAACATTACTTGGGTGGTGCTAAACTGCTCTTTTAACCTCATTCAATCACGCCTAGAAAAAAGAAAAAATCATTTCTTTAATCCTAAGCTACTACAGTCTCAATTAAACACTTTAGAGCTTCCAGAGTATGGAATTCATCTAGACAGCAATCAACCTGTTGAGGTTTTAGTGCAAACTGTTTTAAATAAAAGTGCCATTAAAGGTGTTGCAACAATTGGAGTGATTGGCATGGGGGTTATGGGTCAAGGAATTGCCTTAAATAGCTCAGAAAATGGTTTTGAAACTGCGGTTTATAATCGTTTTGTGAAAGGAGAAGAACATGTGGTTTTTGATTTTCTCTCTGTAAACACTCAATTTAAAAACCTACATGGGTTTACAGATATTATTTCTTTTATGAATGCTTTAGAACGCCCACGAAAAATCTGGTTGATGATTAAAAGTGGTGGTGCTATTGACAAATTACTTGATGAAATTATACCCTTACTCAACAAAGGCGATATCATTATAGATGGAGGAAATTCTCATTATGAAGATACTAGAAGAAGAGTAAAAGAACTTCAAAAAAGAAGTATATGGTATGTTGGTTGTGGGGTTTCTGGTGGTGAAGTTGGCGCAAGATATGGAGCTTCGCTTATGTTTGGAGGAAGCAAAGAAGCGTATAAAATTATCAGTCCTATTTTAAAAAGCATTTCAACAAAAGATAAAGCAGGGAAACCTTGTCAAGCTTATATGGGTACAGATGGTGCAGGGCACTTTGTTAAGATGATTCATAACGGAATAGAATATGCAGAAATGCAACTTTTAGCAGAAATCCATGCTGTGTTATCTCATCAGATGAGCTATCCCGAGATTGCATCACTTTTTGAAGAATGGAACAAAGGTTCGGAAGCTAACTACCTATTAGGTATTACATCAAAAATCCTTCAGAAAAAAGAAGGGAATGATTATGTGGTAGATTTGATTCTAGACAATGCAGGAAGTAAAGGAACCGGAAAGTGGTCTACCAAAGCTGCACTTGATTTGGGTGAAGTGAATACCATGATGTCTTCAGCTCTATTTGCTCGGTATGTATCAAGTATGAAACAACAACGTACATTTTTAGCTCATCGAAAACCCAAACCACAACGGGTAAACTCTTTTGATCTTTTAAAATTAAAAGAAGCCTACAGCTTTGCTAGAATAATAAATCATATTCAGGGCTTTAACCTTATAGAAGCTGCTTCCAAAGACTATAATTGGAGCTATAATCCAGCTGAAATAGCAAGAATTTGGACCCAAGGCTGCATCATACGGTCTCGTTTGATGGAAGATTTAATTGGGTGTTTTTCTGTTGATAAATCATTATTTAAGAATACAAAACTCCTAGACAATCTTACCAAATCAGAACCTCATATAGCGGCTTTGTTACATCATGCAATTGATCAAAAAATTGCTCTAGACAGTTACTCTTCGGCCTATCATTATTGGATGGCCCTTTGTACAGAAAACCTTCCTGCCAACCTTATTCAAGCACAGCGAGATTTTTTTGGTGCGCATACCTACCAAAGAGTAGACAAACCTTTAAACGAATTTTTTCACACTAAATGGTATTAATATGATAGACTATCATCTTCTTTTATCAGTTTTGATTGGCGTAGCTGTTCTTATTCTTTTAATTTTAAAATTTAAAATACAACCTTTTCTAGGACTTCTTATCTCAAGTATTCTAGTTGGAATTCTTGCAGGTGTACCACCCTTAAAAATAATGAGTACCGTAAAAGAAGGAATGGGTTCTACCCTAGGCTTTGTTGCCGTTGTTGTAGGATTAGGTGCAATGTTTGGTGCTATACTAGAACATTCTGGTGGTGCTGAAGCGTTGGCGCAACACTTACTTAAAATCTTTGGAGAAAAAAAAGCTTCTTGGGCACTTATGATTACAGGGTTCTTTATTGCGATACCTGTATTTTTTGATGTGGCTTTTATTATTTTAATTCCATTGGTTTACTCTTTACAACGGAAAACAAAGAAATCCATGCTTTTGTACGCTATTCCACTGCTTGCTGGATTGGCTATCACACACGCTTTTATTCCGCCAACTCCTGGGCCTGTTGCGGTTGCAGACATACTAAACGCAGATTTAGGTTGGGTGATATTGGTAGGATTTATAGTGGGCATCCCTACTGCAATTCTTAGTGGCCCTATTTTTGGAAAATTTATAGCCTCTAAAATTTTTATAGCAGCACCAAATACAATAAAGGAGAAGACCCTTAACAACTTTCCGCCCATTAGTTTAATACTTATGATTATTGGTACTCCTATTTTATTAATTGTCTTTAACACACTATTAAATAGCCCTATAAGTAGCGGCTTAAATTGGTCTGACACTACAATTGCTTGGATACAAATGATCGGTCATCCTTTTTCGGCATTAATTATAGCTAATCTTATGGCTTGGTATCTTCTAGGAATCAGACGAGGAGTTTCAAAAACTATTTTATCAAAAATTACATCTTCATCTTTGGCACCTGCTGGGATTATTATCTTATTAACTGGAGCTGGGGGTGTTTTTAAACAAATGTTAATCACCACAGGAACTGGTGAAATGCTTGCCAATTATTTTTCAAGTATTGGTTTGAGTCTGTTACTTTTTGCTTTTTTGGCAGCTGTTACCGTTCGTATTTTACAAGGTTCTTCAACCGTTGCAATGATTACTGCTGCTGGGATAACGTCATCACTTATCACAACTCCGTTGAGTGAATTCCATACGGCACTTATTGTTATTGCTATAGCCGCTGGAGCTTCCATACTTTCTCATGTAAATGATAGTGGGTTTTGGTTGGTTAGTAATTATCTAGGTCTTTCTGAAAAAGACACATTTCGAAGCTGGTCTATGATGACTCTAATACTAGCTTTAAGTGGTATAACCACGGTCCTTATACTTTCTCTATTCATTTAAAATAAATATTAAAAAAAACATTTCTCTTCTCTTTTTCCTCGTTTTAATTTCGTGTAAAGAACAAAACTTATTTATTTTTAATTAAATTTACAAACAGTGGGTTTATAAAGTCTCTTATAAGTTGTGCATTATTGCCAAGAGAGGTCAATAATAAAAGGAATATGAGATATGTGATAAATAAGAGAAAAACTATACTAATATAGATTGAAAATAAAATAGTATAAATATGGAAACTTCAATATTAATAGCAAGAATTTTCGCAACAGTTTATCTTTCATTTTTCTTTGGATTGCTGTTTAGTAGCAAATATTATAAAGAAGAACTTCAAAAATTAGTTGATAATTCTTCTTATCTTTTACTCGGTGGATTTATGGCTATCGTCTTTGGATTTTTAATTTTGGAATTTCACAATTACTGGAATTCTGATTGGAGAGTAGTTATTACAATATTTGGATGCTTATCACTTTTAAAAGGAATTATACTAATTGTATTTCCACAAATGTTTACTACCTATAAAATCGCAATATTAAAAGCAGAAAACCAAAAATATATCAAGTTATTAATCTTTGTTTTTGCTGCATTTTTTGGGTATTTTGGATTTTTTACAACTTGATATAATTAAGTAATTGCTAAAAATTGAAGTGAAGTGAATTTTCCACTTCTAGTTTTTTGTGGTATGGTTATAGTTGGTAAATTGCAACCCTACCCTCAATTCTAGAGCCCTTCAACCAATTAACTATTTTTCAGATCACAAAAAACTTTTTAAAATAGAAAGTAAATCCTGATACAACAGGAAATTTGGTAAAAAATTAAATCCTGATATTAAATTTTATGGTGTAACACGATAGATAAACTATATTTGGCTTTTGAAATTTAAATTCGCTATGAACATTGAAGATATAACAGGTACTTATAGTATTATTGGTAGCAATCAAGATACTTTGGAAAACACCTATAATGGATTTCTTACCTTAGAGATGGATTCCAACAATAGAATACTGGCCAAATGGAATATTCATGCCGATCAGGAGCAAATAGGATTTGGCTTTTTTAAAGACAACATACTAGTTATTAATTTTAGCTATCTAGGAGAGGATAATAACACTTATAAAGGAGTTGTTGTTTATAAATGTATTTCAAAAGATATATTAGAAGGGTTTTGGTCTGAAGAATATGGAGATCCATTGTATTTAGGAACTGAAAACTGTTTTAGAGTTAAAGATGAAAAAGAATTGTTAAACTAAAAGTATATCAATGCTGTGCCCGTGCAATCCCAACAAAAAATACAATGACTGCTGCCAAAAAGCTCATAAAAACATAAATACTATTACTACGGCTGAAGCATTAATGCGGTCCAGATACAGCGCTTTTGTACTGGCAAATATTGAGTATTTGCAAAAAAGTCACCATAGCTCTACAAGACCTTCTAATAAGGGAAAAAAAGAGATTGAACTTTGGACAAAATCTGTAAACTGGTTAAAATTGGAAGTTCTTAACGCTACTAAAGATACCGTTGAGTTTAAAGCATTTTTTATGGAAAATGGTGCTATTAATGAAATTCATGAAAACTCAAAATTTTGTAAAGAAAATGGGCATTGGGTGTATTTGGGAGCAACTAATTCTTTTAAGCACTAAAAAAATTAAAAATATCTTACGCATTTATGCCTATTAATAAATCTCATATTTACAGAAAAGTCATAGGTTAATGAAACCTCATGAACGCCTCCTGTTGGGCCTATTTTACTAATGTTCTTGTCATAAGAATACCCGAATTTTAAACCTTCCCATTTAATACCACCATAAATATTTAATGATGTTAAATAATGGCTTTCATATTCGTTTTTCAACGGATTTGTTACAAATAATAATCCAATAGTAAATTTATTATCATATACATATTGAGAGCCTATATCTAACCTGTTGTATTTAGATTGCATCATATAGTTGGCCAAAAAATAGAGACTATTTTTATCAGAAAACCTGCTATTTACGTACCTAAATAAGGGAAATTCAATATTAGCATGCGCAGATAAAAATATATTTAGAGGTTGTTCACCTCCCTGAGTCATTGAAATATTTGGTTTGTTTAAATGCTTTACTGTTAAACCAAACCACGAATGTTCATTATTGAATAAAACTGAAGAGCTAAAGTCAAAAAATGTTCTACTTTCATTTAACAAAATTGGATCAATACTTCCGGTGTTTATTACCCCTGAATTTACATTAATTTGGTCTTCAAGTAATAAATTTTGAAACCCAAAATCTTTCATTCCTAACCCAATTGATATACTAGGCCTAAAATACCAGGAATCATTTACTTGAATTGCAAGGGCGTAATTTAAATTAATTTGGTTAAAGGTATATTTTGACTCACTTTCAGAATGATTTAAAATTGAAAAACCAATACCACTTCTTACCCCTTCACTCCAAGTATCAAAATAAGCGTAATTCGTATTCACTTTCACCCCAAAATTAGTCCACTGTGATCTATGAAGAACTCCTAATTTTGTTCCTTGTGTGGCTCCTGTAAATGAAGAACTAATTGTTTCAGGTACTAGAAAAGTTTGTGTAAATACTGGATCTTGAGAATACATTAAACCACAAGTAAATAACAATAAAATAAAACTATATATCTTCATAATTATTTTAGTAATGTTATTGGAGATTGCTTGGTAATTTCTTTTTCATAAAAAGTTTGTGCCCTAACTACCATCATATAGTTTCCATTTTCAGCAGAATTTCCTTTTAAAGTGCCATCCCAACCTTCTAACTCTAGTCCTTCTTCAAAATAAATTAAAGCACCCCAGGTATCATAAATACTCATTTCCATTTTATTCATTCCTTTAAAAAATGGTCTAATAGTATCGTTTATACCATCTTTATTTGGAGAAAATGCATTTGGAATAATTAATTGGTAACCCTTAGTAATTTCAAATGTTCTCTGAAAAATATAAATACATCCTTCTTCTGTTTCTATAGTTTGTGTTACAATAAAGCTTCCTGTATTTGTATAGGTATGACTGGGGTTTTCTTCAAAAACTAGTACACTATTATCGCCAAAATTCCAACTAATTGAAATATATTCACCAATTGTTGTATTTGTAAATTGAATTAGATCGTTTATTGAATATAGTCCGTACTCTTCTATTGAAAAAGAATTTTGTGTAAATGAAGGAGAAGGAGTTCCAAGTTCAGGAGTATTCACAGTAAAAACTTCTTCAGCTATACATCCTTTAGCGTCTGTAACCCAAACAGTATATGCTCCATTTTGAGAAGTTATCATTATTTCATTATTGTTACCTAATACCGTACCTCCAGACCAGGTAAAAGTATATGGAGGAAAACCTCCTAAAGCGCTTACAATGGTTTCTTGTAATACTTCCTTTTTTTCACAATTAGCAGTAGTGCTGACTTCTAGATTTAAAACTAATGGGTCTTGTCTAATTACACTAAATTGTTCACTTATAACACAACCATACGCATCTTCAACTTCAACTAAATAAGTGCCTGGAGGTATATTTGTTAAATCTTGCGTTGTTTCATTATTATAATTCCACAAGAAGTTATAGGGAGCAGTACCTCCAACAACTTGAAGTTGTATACTACCACTGTTTACAATGTTACAATCCAAAGCGTCAGTTACTATGCCATTCAACGCTAACTCAAGTGGTTCAACTATTATAAAACTAACTTCAATAGGGCATTGATAGGTATCACTATCTTGAACTACTACACTATAAGTTCCGGCTGCAAGATTGTTTCTTTCAACCCCAGCATTACTACCATCTAACCAATTTACTGTAATTGGAGCTACACCTCCTATAATATTTAAATCAATGGATCCGTCATTCGCTCCAAAACACGAAATTTGTGTTACTATAGGGTTAATTTGAAAAAATGGTTGTGTAATCTCAACGGACTTTTCTTTAATACAATTATTAAAATCTATAATAGTCACTGTGTAAATCCCTGCTGATAAGTTGTTTTGTGAAGTTCCAATAGCTAAATTATTCCACGTTATTGTATATGGTTCTAATCCACCTGAAATTGAGATATCAATACTTCCATCATTTACTCCATTACAAGTAATGTTCGTTTTAGTAACATCAATTACTATATCATCTGGTTGCGTTATTTCTATTGAAAATTGTTTTTCGCACCCCAAATCATCAGTAATAGTTAAAGAATACATCCCAGCTAGTAAATTGGATATTTTTTTTAAATTACTGGAATATCCATTTGAACCAATCCAACTATAATTATAATCAAAAACACCTGGTGAAACTTCAAACGGTGTTCCTCCGTTAGTATCAATTTCTATTTCACCTGTTGAATCTCCAAAACATAAAACATCCGTTTTTGAAACTAAAATCATCTGTAACTCACTTGATTCTGTTAAAACATATGTAGTATTAACCTTACAACCGTTCTTATCTTCCACTTCCAAATTATAAGTACCTGCAGTCAAACCAATCTGATCTTCTGCCCCATCAACTATTCCTGAACCGTCAATGGTAGTCCAATTATAATTATAATCTAAAGTTCCTCCAGTTATTGAGATTTTAATTTCTCCGTCATTACCATTGAAACAAGAAATATTTTTTTCACTTTCTGTTACAATAATTAATTCATCAGGTTCGGTAATCACATATGTCTCATTAAATGGACAACCGCCTTCATCATCAATTGTTAAAGTGTAATTTCCTGGTTCAAGATTATAAATACTTGCTGCATTAGAGTTAAATCCATTTGGTCCACTCCAACTAATTTGATATGGATTTCCAGTACTAAATGGAATTCCACCAGTTATATTGGTTTCAATAAAAGCATTATCTACTCCCGAACAACTATTGTTTTGTAAATTTACATTTGACGTAATAATTGGATTTACTGTAACATTTAATTGAAAGTCATTCCCTATACATAAACCTGATATTGGTGTTATTACATATGATATTGTTGCTGGCGATAAAGTAGTATTTATTAAAGTCTGACTTATTTCATTTTGAGGGGTTATTTCGTTAGAAGCACCTGTTACTGCACCTATTGGACTAATTACAGGAGTTAACCAAGTATATAAAGTTCCTGCTGGCACTACATTTCCAACAATACTAACTGGATTAAAGGAAAAAGTAGCTCCACTGCATATAGTTATATTATGTGAATTTATTTGTGATACTTGGTTCACTTCAATGGTTACTGTTTCAGATACAATATTTGAACAACCACCTGATGGAAAAGTAATAATTACATAGTAATATAAAATACCTGCTATAGCAGTTGGTGGATCATAGGTTGCACTGGTTGCACCTGTTATAGCTGTTCCGCCAGTGGTACTATCAACTGTATTAACATACCACTGATATGTTGGTGTGCCTACACCATTGGCTGTGCTTACTAATAATTGTGTGGCTGTTCCGCCTTCACAAATAATACTACTTATAGGTTGAGTTACCACCGTTGGTAATGCATTTACCTGTACTGTAGAAATAGCGCTTAAAACACTACAACCTGAGGCTGTTTGGCTAACTTCTACATAATAATACATTGTTCCTACAGATGTTGTGGATGGTGTATACATTGAACTGGTTGCTCCTGTAATTGATGTGCCGCCTACAGAACTATTGGTTGTATTTGAATACCATTGATAACTATAGGATGTACCTGCTCCTCCAGATACGATAACAACTAAATCTTGGGCTGCAACATCTTGACATAATTCTTGATATATTAATGCCTGAGTGTCTATAACTGGATCTTCTACTACTTCTACCTGATAAACTTCACTTGTAGCTACTCCACATCCACTGCCTGATAAACTAATTTCAACATAGTAATAATAAGTCCCCGATAAACTATAAACCGGTGGTGTATAACTGGAACCTGTTGCCCCGCTTATACTAGTTCCGCCTGTAGCACTGTTACTTGTATTTGAATACCATTGATAACTTGCTGTTCCTGCCCCTCCTGTATAATTAACGTCTAATATAGTAGCTTGACCTCCAACACATACTGTCTCTGGTGATGGTGGAGTATTTATTGTTATAAATAGTACTACTTCTACTTTTGCTGTATTAGAAATAACCTCCGAACAACCACCTGATGGAAAAGTAATAATTACATAGTAATATAAAATACCTGCTATGGCAGTTGGTGGATCATAGGTTGCACTGGTTGCACCTGTTATGGCTGTTCCGCCAGTGGTACTATCAACTGTATTAACATACCAC